>Ga0208624_1000502_pt1 | contig 20081 bp, 13 predicted proteins | sample Knorr_S23_td_DCM_FD_185607 | JGI IMG/M metagenome (GOLD analysis project Ga0208624, IMG submission 185607) | Marine microbial communities from Southern Atlantic Ocean transect - Knorr_S23_td_DCM_ad_71m_LV_A (SPAdes) (version 2) | ecosystem: Environmental > Aquatic > Marine > Oceanic | place...
TCGATAGTTTTATTTAGTTCATTAGAAATAGAAGTAACCCCTTTTTCACTTATTCCGCATGGAATAATACCATTAAAGTAAGATAAATTTGTATTTACATTTAATGCTAGTCCATGCATTGTAACCCATCTACTTACTTTAATACCCATAGCACATATTTTCCTCTCTTCAGTCGTGCCAACATCTAACCAAACACCTGTCTCTTTTGAATTTCCGGATGCTGAAATATTAAAATAATCCAAAGTATTTATAACAACATCTTCTAAATCTCTCAAATATTTATGAATATCTCTATAAAAATTCTCTAAGTCTAAAATAGGGTAACAAACTAATTGACCTGGACCATGGTAAGTAATATCCCCTCCCCTGTTAGTTTTGTGATATTTTATACCCATTTCTTCAAGTTTTTTTTTATCAAATATTAGATTATTTTCATTACCACTATTTCCAAGAGTATACACATGATCATGTTCTACGAATAAAAGAAAATTAGGGGTTATTGAATTAAGATTCTTTTTTCTATTATTTAATTTGGTTTCAATAATTTGATTTTGAAAATCTTTTTGAATATGGAATGTTTTTTCAAAGTCAAGTAAACCCAAATTTTTAACTATTATTTTTTTATGCTTATTCAACAAACTTAGATTTTATGCAAAATTAAAAAACATAAGCATTAAATAACTCTTATATTCTTATATTTGATAAATGTCAAATCTTTCTGAGCAAGAATTAATTAGACGAGAAAAGCTAAATAAAATCAGAGAGCTTGGAATCAATCCTTATCCTGCTGAATTATTCCAGGTTACTACAAACTCATCTAATATTAAATTAAATTTTATTGAAGGTGAGAAAGTGATTGTAGCTGGAAGATTAATGTCTAGAAGAATTCAAGGTAATGCGAGTTTTGCAGAGCTTCAAGATAGTAGTGGTAGAATTCAAGTTTATTTTAACAGAGATGAAATTTGTGTTGGAGATGATAAAACGAAATATAATGAACTCTATAAAAAACTTTTAGATATAGGTGACATAATTGGGATTGAAGGTGAATTATTTAAAACTAAAGTTGGAGAAATGACAATTTTGGTTAAAGATTTTAAATTGTTATCTAAATCCTTAAAACCCCTGCCGCTTCCAAAAACTGATAGTGATGGTAATACATATGATGAATTTAGCTCACCTGAGCTAAGGTATAGGCAGCGATATGTAGATCTAATTGTTAATAGCCATGTTAAAGAAACATTTTTAAAAAGGTCTAAAATTATTTCATCCATTAGATCCTCACTAGAGAATGAAGGTTTTGTTGAAGTTGAAACACCAATTTTACAACCAATACCTGGTGGTGCTGCAGCTAAACCATTTATAACTCATCATAATTCACTTAACATTCCCTTATACATGAGAATTGCAAATGAATTGTATTTAAAAAGACTAATTGTAGGAGGATTTGATGGTGTATTTGAATTTGCTAAAGATTTTAGAAACGAAGGAATGGATAGATCACATAATCCAGAGTTTACAAACTTAGAGTTTTATGTTGCATATAAAGACTACAACTGGATGATGAGTTTTACAGAAAAATTACTTGAAAAAGTTACAATTGATACTCTTGGATCCTCAACTGTTAAATTTGAAAATAAAGAGATTAATTTCAAAGGACCATATGAAAAAATTGGGATTCTTGATGCAATAAAAAATGAAACAGGAATTGACGCTTTGAGCCTTAATGAGAGAGAATTAGCTGAAGCCGCAAAAAAAATTGGAGTTGAAATTGATGAAACAATGGGCAAGGGTAAAATAATTGATGAAATTTTTGGTGAAAAATGTGAACCAAATTTCATTCAGCCTACTTTTATTATTGATTATCCTAAAGAGATGAGTCCTTTAACAAAGGAACACAGAGAAAATCCACAACTAACTGAAAGATTTGAATTATTGATTAATGGAAGTGAAATAGCTAATGCATACTCAGAACTTAATGATCCCATTGATCAGCTTGAAAGATTTGAAGATCAATTAAAACTATCTGAAAAAGGTGATGAAGAAGCGATGTTTATCGATCACGATTTTGTAAGATCTCTGGAATACGGAATGCCTCCGACATCAGGTATAGGCATTGGTATAGATAGATTGGTTATGTTGCTAACTAATCATCGTTCAATACAAGAAGTTATTTTCTTCCCTCAAATGAAGCCTGAAAATAATGCATTAGCTGATTTAAGTATTGATGAAAAATCCATCTACGATCAAGTAAAAAATCTTGAAAAAGTTGAACTCAACTTTGTAAAGGATAGCTCTGGTCTCAGCAACAAAAAATGGGATAAAAGCATTAAAAATCTTACTAAAAAAAATTTAGTTAAAGTTTCAAAAACAAATGATGGACTATTTGTTGAAATAGTTTGATCATTTTTTGTAATTTAATTGAATAACTAACTCTTTAACATAATTATGAAAACATATTACCGTACGAAATATCTATTTGTTTTTTTTACATTAATTCTTTTTAGCTCTTCATTATTTTCACAAAAAAAACCTGAGAAGTCCGACAAGGATAAAAAAGAAAAAACATACTCAGATATCATAACAGATAAAGCCGTAACCGATCAAGGTTTGTTTGATGTGCATAAGGTAGATGAAAAATACTACTATGAAATCAACGATAGCTTACTTGATAGGGACATGTTAATGGTAACTAGAATTGCAAAAATGGCTAAAGAAATTCCATTGGGTGCACACAAGTTAAGTGAACAAGTTTTAAGTTGGCAAAAATTTGATAATAACCTACTACTTAAAGAACTTTCATTTTCAAATTATGCATCGGATTCTCTTCCGATTAAAGAGGCAGTTTCAAACTCTAATTTCGAGCCAATTATTGCCAGCTTTAAAATTGAAGTTGTGAATAAGGATAAAAATTCTTATGTAATTGATGTTACGAGCTTATATAAAAATGATGTAAAATCATTTGGTTATCCGCAATCTAGCAGAAAAAGAAATAACATAACAAGTTTAGACACCAAATTATCTTTTATTGAATCAATCAGAAGTTTTCCACTAAATATCGAGGCAAAACACATTAAAACTTATAAGTCTTCAAATGCAAAGAATGGTCAAATTTCAATGTTATTAAATAACTCAATGATATTGCTTCCAAAGGAACCAATGAAAAGAAGATATTTTGATGAAAGAGTTGGCTGGTTTACAACAAGTCAAACAGACTATGGAATTGATAATCAAGAAGCAGAAACTGTAACATTCCTTGATAGATGGAGATTAGAGGTAAAAGATGAGGATATTGAAAAGTTTAAAAATGGTGAGTTAGTTGAGCCAAAAAAACCAATTGTTTATTACATTGATAGAGCGACACCAATGAAATGGAGAAAGTACTTAAAACAAGGAATTGAAGATTGGAATGCTGCTTTTGAAGAAGCTGGTTTTAAAAATGCTGTAATTTGTAAAGATCCTCCTACAGAAGAAGAGGATCCAGATTGGAGTCCAGAGGATGTTAGGTATTCTACAGTTAGATACCTTGCTTCTTCAACTCTAAATGCTAATGGTCCACATGTTAGTGATCCAAGATCTGGTGAAATTATAGAATCGGATATTAACTGGTATCATAATGTTATGAAGTTATTAAGAAATTGGTATTTTGTTCAAGCATCAGCTGTTGATCCGGAAGCCAGAGGAGTTGAATTTAGAAATGAAGTAATGGGTGAATTAATAAGATTTGTATCATCTCACGAATTTGGGCACACAATTGGACTTCCCCATAATATGGGTAGTAGTAGTGCTTACCCAGTTGATTCACTTAGATCAGCAACATTCACAAAAAAATATGGAACATCCCCCTCAATAATGGATTATGCTAGATTTAATTATGTTGCTCAACCTGAAGATAAAGGTGTTGCTTTAATGCCTTCAGATTGGGAAACTCCAAATGTAGGAATCTATGATAGATATTCAGTGATGTGGGGTTACAAACCAATTATTGGTGTTTCCGAGGAAGAGGAAAAAGAAATATTAAGAAGTTGGATTAGAGAGAAAGAAGATGATTTAACATATAGATTTGGACCAAGTGGAAGTATTGATCCAAGCTCACAAACTGAGGACCTAGGTGACGATGCGATAAAAGCTAGTGAATATGGTATTAAAAATTTAAAAAGAATTTTACCCAAGCTCATGGAATGGACAACGGAGGATGGTGAAACGTATGATGAAATGGAATATATATATGGTCAAATACTTGGGCAATTCAGAAGGTACATGGGGCATGTAGCAACAAATATTGGTGGTGTTTATCAATTTTATAAAACTGCTGACCAGGATGGTGCAGTTTACACTCATGTTGATAAAAATCATCAAAAAGCATGTGTAAACTTTTTAAATAAGCATCTATTTGAAACACCTTATTGGATGATTGATAAGAATATTTTAAATAAAATTGAGTATGCTGGTACAACTAATAGAATTAGAGGTGTACAATCTAGTTACCTAAACAGAGTTCTTGATTTTGGAAGAATGGCTAGGATGATTGAAAATGAAGCATTGAATGGAAATAATGCGTATTCACTCAATGAAATGATGATTGATTTGAAAGATGGTATTTGGTCAGAATTAAAAAATACTAAATCAATTGATGTATATAGAAGAAATTTACAAAAAACCTTTATATCTAGGCTAGGCTATATTATGAAAAATGAACAACCACCCGCAAGACCTGGTTGGGGTTCTTACATTACATCTATAAAGGTTGATGTTTCTGATATCAGGTCAATAACAATGGGCACTTTAATGGACTTGAAGAAAGATTTAAATAAGGCAGTCAAAAGATATTCTGACAAGGTTTTAAAAAGTCACATAAATTATTGTATTGCCATGATTGATGAAGCAATGAAGACAGGCTAAATTTTTAACCTTTGACCAACATTAAGTTGGTCATTTTTTAGTTTATTTTTTTTCTTTATCTCGTCAATTGAGGTATTATGTTTTTTTGATATCGAATATAAGGTGTCTCCTTTTTTTACAACATAATTTGAGTCATCTTTACTTTTTTGCTTATTTGTTTTTTTCGACTTTGTAATTTGTTTTTTTGAGCCATCGAATTTCCAAAGTTTATATTTTTCTATAACTGAAATTAATTTTTCTGGATACCTAGGATCTGTAGCATAACCAGCTTTTTTTAAACCATTCGCCCATTTCACATAATCCTTATTCGGAAGTCTAAACAAAAAAGAATATCTACCCCTAGTTGTCAAAAACTCTGAATGATCTTTATAACTTTCTACAGGGTTTTTATATTTTCTAAAACATTCATCTTTTTCATCATCATCATGGTAAACTTTTTTACCTCTCCATTCTTGATGGCATTTTATACCAAAATGATTATTAGATTTCAATGCTAAATTGCTGCCGCCAGCGCCTGATTCAACAAGACCTTGTGCCAATATAATACTTGCAGGTATTTTATTTTTTTTCATTTGATCAACAGCTATTTTTGAGTAGGTTCTAATGTACCATTTATAACGTTCTTCACTGCTCATATTTCGAACAAATCTTTCGTATTGACTACTTGTATTGTCCTTTTTTTTGACTATGGATTTCTTAACGTTTTTGGCGGCTTTAAAAGGAAATTTAATAATACTACAGCTAGTACTAAATGATAAAATGAATACTGATATTATAATCTTATTTATTGAAACAAGTTTCATTTTAATACACTAAAATTATCAATTCCTGTTAAATAAATTGAAGTTTAGGCACAGTTATTGTATTTTTACTGATATGAGAAGTTTAATATTTCTAGCAATTTTTTCAATTTTTTTTATTTCCTGTTCGTCTGTTAAAGTATTAACGGATTTTGACTCTTCAGTAAACTTTTCAAAGTATAAATCATTTGCGTTTTCAAAAGATCAAATTAAAAAAATTGAAATATCAGATTTAGATAAAAAAAGGATATTAAGCTCAATTGAAAAACAAATGCAGATGAAAGGTTATACCATTTCCAATAACCCTGATTTGATCATAAATGTTAATACAAAATCAAGAGAGGATGTTTACATTAATAGATACAATGATTATCCATACTATGGATGGTATCCATATGGAATGTCTACCACTTATAAGCCGAGCACAAGAATTATCGGTTTGTTGTATATAGATGTAATTGATGCTAAAACAGGTTCATTATTATGGCAAGGAAATGGATCTGGAACATTAAGCTCTAATCGTGCAACTAGAGATGATCTTATTAATAATTTTGTGAGTAAGTTACTGGAATCTTATCCTGCATTAGTCTTACAGTAAATTTTTTGTAACTGTTTTTATTATAGTTTCAATTTTATCATTTTTTGGCCCAGAACCACTAGCATAGTACCTTTGGCCTCCACCTGCACCACCAATTTCCTCGCAAATTTTATTTATTATATGAGATGCATCAATTTTAGAATTTTCAGGTAATGATTTTGAAACATTACAGATGATATTAAATTTATTTGCATCTACATTATAAAATATTATTACTGAATTTGAAACCTTACCTATCAAGTTAAAAGATAATGATCTCATCAAATCATTCTCTGTATCTAATTTCTGTATTAAAAAATTATAATCATTTTCTTTAAAAAATTTACTTGAATAAAAATCAGAATAGAATTGAATTAGTTTTTGTTGACTCTTTTTTAACCCTTTCATTAACGATGAGTTTTCACTTTTTAAATTTTTAACAGAGTCAATAGTATCTTTATTTGAAGATAAAATTGATTTTAGTTCATTGATTTCACTATTTCTCTGACTCAAGTAATTAATAGACTTTTTTCCAGAGATAGCTTCTATTCTTCTAATTCCTGATGCAATTGAACTTTCAGAAATTATCAAAAAATTTCTAATATTCAGAGTGTTTTTTACATGAGTTCCCCCACATAATTCGTATGATTCTCCAAATTTAATTGTTCTAACTTTCTTTCCATATTTTTCTCCAAATAAACCAATTGCTCCATTGCTAATTGCAGTATCGTAATCCTCATCTCTTTTTTCAATTAAGTCAATTGAATCATCAATTTTATCATTAACAAAATTTTGAATTTCTTTTAATTGTTGTTCTTCAATTTTCTTGAAATGAGAAAAATCAAATCGCAAATTTTCTGTTGTTACTGATGAACCTTTCTGTTCAACATGATCTCCCAAAACATTTCTAAGAGCTTGATGTAAAAGATGTGTTGAAGTATGATTTGAAGAAGAATCATTACGATTCAAAGAATTAACAACTGCAGTAACATTTTTTTTAAAATCTATGTCTGATAAATCTGTATAATGAATAATCTTACCATTTTCTTTTTTAGTATCATAAACAATAATTTCAAATTTATTTTCAAAAATTAATTTTCCTTTATCACCAGCTTGTCCTCCTCCTTCAGGATAAAATGGAGTTTCATTCAAAATAATTTGACAAACTTGTTTACCATTCACACTAATATTTCTGTATTGATTTACCTTAGTATCGCAGCTTAATTTATCATAGCCACAAAAATCATCTCCTTGTTGTTCATTCAAAATAACCCAATCTGATGCAATTGTCTTAGTGGATTGTTTGGACCTTTCTCTCTGCTTACTTAATTCTGTTTGATATTCTTCATTGTTGAATGTCATCTGCCTTTCTTTCAAAATCAAGGATGTTAAATCTGATGGAAAACCATAAGTATCAAATAACTCAAAAACTTCTTTACCTGAAATTGACTTTGAATTAGATTTTTTTATCATATTTTCTAATCTATCAATTCCCGATGCTAAGGTTCTTAAAAAAGATTTTTCTTCCTCAAGAATAATAGACTCAATTAGTTTTTTTTGATTGAAAATCTCATCAAAATGTCCTTTAAATTGTTTTGATAATATTTCTACGAGATTATAAATAAATGGGTTTGATTGATTTAAAAATGTATATCCATACCTAATTGCTCTTCTTAGAATTCTTCTTATAACATACGATGAACCGTTGTTTCCAGGAATTTGACCATCAGCAATACAAAAAGAGACAGCCCTAACATGATCAGCAATCACTCTAAATGCAACATCAGATTCAGGGTCATTTCCATAATTAATACCAGTAATTTTAGAAATCTCATTGATAAGCGGAGTAAAGATATCTGTATCGTAATTTGATTTTTTATTTTGGACAATTCTTGCTAATCTTTCAAAACCCATGCCTGTATCAATATGTTTTTCTGGTAGTTCTTCTAGGCTGCCATCAGCTTTTCTATTGTATTGAATAAATACCAAATTCCATAGTTCAATTACTTCAGGATGATCTTGATTTACAAGTTCTTTTCCTGGTATCTTATTTTTGTCGCTAGAAGATCTTAAATCAATATGAATTTCAGAGCAAGGTCCACAAGGTCCAGTATCGCCCATTTCCCAAAAATTATCTTTTTTATTACCTAAAATAATTTTGTCTTTATCTATAATTTCGGACCAAAAATTAAAAGCCTCATTATCCTTTTCAAGATTTTCATCTTTATTTCCCTCAAAAATTGTTACATATAAGTCCTCTTTTTTAAGCTTATAGACCTTTGTAAGAATTTCATAACTCCAACCTATTATTTCCTTTTTGAAATAATCTCCAAAACTCCAATTCCCTAACATTTCAAACATAGTGTGATGATAATGATCAGTACCTACTTCCTCCAAATCATTATGTTTTCCTGAAACTCTTAAACACTTTTGGGAATTAACAACTCTTTTTAACTTAATTGTCTCATTCCCTAAAAAAATATTTTTAAATTGATTCATTCCAGCATTTGTAAACATAAGTGATGGATCATTTTTAGAAACAATTGAAGATGAGGGTACATAAGTATGCGTTTTTTCTTCAAAAAAATCAATAAAATTGGACCTTATTAAATTTGAGTTCATTAGAATTTATCTTACAAATAGAATCTTTATATTTACAAAGTAAAAAATAAATAGTGACAAGTTAAACAAAAGTCATTTTTTTATGAGTAAATCAAAGTTTTATTATGATAAAAAATCTCTTTCATATAAAGAGATCAAACTTTCAGCAAAGGATCGTTTATTAAATTTTTTATCATTTGTTTTAGCATCATTTTTCTTTGGAACTATATGCTTATTGGTTTTGATAAGTACTCCATTGATTAATACTCCTACTGAACTAAGTCAAGCAAGAGAATTAAATAATTTTGAACTTCAATTTGATATATTAAATAAAAAACTTGCTCAGTTAGAAAATGTTCTTGAAAATATTGAAGAAAGAGATAATAATATTTACAGAGTTTTATTTGAGGCTAACCCCATTGATGAAGATATAAGAAAAGCGGGCTTTGGTGGAGTTAATAGATATGCTAGTTTGGAGGGATATGAAAACTCTGAACTTGTTGTTGAAACTACGAAGAAAATTGACATACTAACTAAACAACTTGTAATTCAATCAAAATCCTTAGATGATATTGAAAAATTAGTAAAGGATAAACAAAAAATGCTCGCAGCGATACCATCAATCCAACCTGTTAAAAACAATGATTTAACAAGAATTGCTTCTGGATATGGAATGAGAACTGATCCATTTGACAAATCTAGAAAGATGCATGGCGGTATCGATTTTGCAGCACCCAGAAATACACCTGTATATGCTGCTAGTAATGGAAAAATTGTAAGAGCAGACAACAGATCAATTGGATATGGGAAACACATACGAATAGATCACGGTTATGGATTTGTTACATTATATGCTCATCTTAACTCATATAATGTAAAGAGAGGACAAAATGTAAAAAAAGGTGATATTATAGGATTTGTTGGTAATACTGGGAGATCTAAGGGATTACATCTTCACTACGAAGTAATAAAAGACGGTAAAAAGGTTAATCCAGTTAATTATTTCTATGGAAATTTAACTCCTGAAGAGTTTGATGAGGTTCTTAGAATCTCTGTTGAAGAAAATCAATCTTTAGACTAAAATGGAACTCAATCTTCCTGAAAAATTATATTACAACATTGGTGAAATTTCAAAAGCATTTAATATAAAACCATCTCTTTTGCGATTTTGGGAAAAGGAATTTGATATACTAACCCCAAAAAAAAATATAAGTGGAACTAGAAAATATAGCTCTGTTGATCTCAAGAATATCAAATTAATATATGATCTAGTTAAGGTTAAAGGCTACACACTTGAAGGTGCCAAGAATAAACTAAAATCAAGTAAAGAAATTTTTGAGGTTGTAAAAAAGCTTGAAAAGATAAAATCCAAGTTAATTAATATTGAAAAAGAGCTTTAACTATTTTTTTCGACTGTAAATATTAATTGGTGAACCTGTAAAATTATATAATTCCCTAATCTTATTTTCCAAGAATCTTTTGTAAGGTTCTTTCATATATTTTGGTAAACTGGATGTAAAAACAAACTGAGGATAATGTGAAGGTATTTGACTACAGTATTTGATTTTTACAAACTTTCCTTTGTTTGATGGTGGTGGATTTCTTTCAATTATGGGAAGAAGGTCATTATTTAATTGACTTGTTTTAATTTTTCTAGATCTATTTTCATATGTCTCAATAGCGTAGTTCAATGATTTTAAGACTCTTTGCTTTTTAAGGCAAGAAATGAAGATAATATGAACATCAACAAAAGGTTTAATTTCATCTCGGATTTTTTGTTCAAATTTGTTTGTAGATTGCTCTTTTTTATTTACTAAATCCCATTTATTAACTAGAATTACAATCCCTTTATTTCTTCTGTGAGCAAGCCAAAAAATATTTTTTATTTGAGTATCAAAACTTCTAGTCGCATCCATAATCAATAAACAAACATCACAATTTTCAATTGCTTTAATTGACCTTACAACTGAGTAAAATTCTAAATTGTCATTAATTTTAGATTTCTTTCTAATACCAGCAGTGTCAATAAGTTTAAAGTTTAATCCAAACTTATTGTAATAAGTATCAATACTATCTCTTGTTGTACCCGGTTCATTTTTCACAATGTTTCTTTCTTGTCCTATTATTGTGTTAATGAATGATGATTTACCTGCATTGGGTCGTCCAACCACAGCAAATGACGGGATATCATCAACTTTGTCTATGTTTTCTTTTTCAAAATCTTTTACTAACTCATCTAAAAGATCTCCAGTACCGCTTCCATTAATTGCAGATATACTAAAAACACTATCAAATCCTAATGAAAAAAATTCAAGAGAATCATTTACCATTGTTGTTTTGTCTACTTTATTTACAGCAACAATAACTTTTTTATCAGTTTTATGTAATAATTTATTTATTTCTTGATCAAGTGATGTAATTCCATCATTAACATCCACTACAAAAATTATCTTATCGCATTCCTCAATAGCTATCATCACTTGAGTATCAATTTCTTTTTCGTAACTATCATCCCCACCCATTACATATCCGCCAGTATCAATGATTGTGAATGGTTTACCGTTCCAATCTGACATTGAATAGTGCCTATCACGAGTTACCCCACTTTCAGAATCAACTATAGCATCATTTTTCTTAATCAATCTGTTAAAAAGAGTTGATTTACCGACATTTGGTCTACCTACTATTGCAACAATTTTACTCATTTTAATTATAACCTAATTTTTTCAGGTGGTTACTGTTTTTTCTCCAATCTTTATAAACTTTAACATTTAACTCTAAAAAAACCTTCTTACTAAAAAAATCCTCTAAATCTTTTCTAGATTCAGAGCCTAATTTTTTAATAGATTCACCGTTATTTCCAATTATGATTCCCTTTTGTGAATCTCTTTCGACTATTATCATGGATGATATTCTTAAAACCTTATTTCTAATTTTAAAACTTTCGGTTATTACCTCAGATATATAAGGTATTTCTTGTGAATAAATATTAAATATTTTTTCTCTAATTATTTCATTAACAAAAAATCTTTCATTCTTATCGGTCCAAATGTCATCTGGATAATATTTTGGACCCTCAGGTAACAATTCGATTACTCTATTCTTCAGGTTTTGAATATTAAAATTTTCTTTAGCAGATACAACCCAAATTTCAATATTTTCAATTTCATTAGACCAAAAGTTGCTTTCTTCCTCCAAAATATCTTGATTGACTTTGTCAACCTTATTTAAAACTAAAAGAACAGGAATTTTAATTTTTTTAATTTTTTCTATTAATTGATTATCTCTTCTGTTTTCTGCTCCTAGTTCGACAATAAATAATATAATATCAGCATCTTTAAAAGACGATAAGATTTTTTTATTCATGTACTCGTGAATTTTATTTTTGGGAGTTGTAAAACCAGGTGTATCAGAAATAACAACTTGAAAATCTTCACCATTAATAATAGCATGAGCCCTGTGCCTTGTTGTTTGAGCTTTAGATGTGACAATAGAAAACTTATCCTCTAATAACCGGTTAATTATTGATGATTTTCCTGCGTTAGGTAAGCCAATAATATTTACAAAACCTGATTTAAACACGTCACAAATTTAAGTTCTTAAGGGTAATACCCAATAATTTTTGTTATAAAATCAAAATATTGTACATTCGCTCTCCATTTCGCGGGATAGAGCAGTAGGTAGCTCGTCGGGCTCATAACCCGAAGGTCGCAGGTTCGAGTCCTGCTCCCGCTACTAAAACAATAAAACGGTTATACTTTTATAAAAGTGTAGCCGTTTTTATATTTAAAATGATTGATTCATGAATTGCATTGCCTCAATACAAGTATCTACCATACCCCCATCTAACATTAGAGATGCTGTACCAGGCAATTTAGGGATTTCACTATTGTAAAAATCCCAATATTTTTTCCAAATTCTGAGGTCATCTACAGATTTATCATATTCACCATTATAAAATCTGAACATTCCACTTACATAATATCTAAGAGTACCAATAAGATATTTTCCATATATTAATGTATTATATAATTCCATTGCCTTTTCTTTTTCTGGAATTTGATCTTTGATATCTGCAAATTTTGAAAGCATAGTATTCATTATATCTAGGGCCTCCTCCTTTTCTAAAATATCTTCTTCAATTGTTTCTGAATTAAATATTGATTTGATTGTTCCTGGCGAAAAAGATTTTCCAACGCTTAATTTATCATTAGAATTTATACCGCCACCAATTAATTCATCTCTTATCCAGTTGTTAGAAGGTAACCATCCTTCTTTTTTAATACTATAATTTTTAAAATATCTTGATTTAAGAATTAAATCTTCAGATAACATTAGAATTTCAGCAATTTCCTCTGCAACTTTACTTTTAGACTCAACTTCAAATTCAATTGCTGCCCATTCTTTGGCAAGCACTAACGGGTCGCTATCGACGTCCCATGTCAGACGACTAAATCCATATATGTTGGCACCCAGCCACTCTTCTCTTTTTATATATGGTCCACACCAACCATCTGCTGATAACCAACCCCATGCAGTCCTAACACCAGCTTCAAATCCATACTTCATCCCTCCTTGTCCACCAAGTTCTTTAGGTCCTTTGGCCATTCTAATGACATCGTAATAAGGTATTGAATTTTTAAAATTATAGCCATCCTGGCATAAAAACTCCATTGCTTGTTCTTTATCTCCAGTACCAATGACTGGATTAAATAAATTATAACGCCAAAAATCAGTTCGAGTATTTTTTACTGAAAATATAATATTATCAAAAGCCTTTACCTTATCAATTACTGCATTATATCTTTCTGTATTTGCTCCCCAATTAGAATTACCAACAGCCCAAGTTCTGGGCATATAAATTTTATCATATTTTTTGCTCACGATTTGATGAATAAAATCAATAAGCTTAGGAAATTTCTCTTCTATTCCTTTAGTATCTAAACCCTCTCCAACAAAAAAGTTATTATAATAAGAATAGTTTTCACCGAATCTGGTTGTTATAATATCAATTTCTGGAAAATTTGTTAAGAATTCATTAAGTGAATAATCTAGTAAGTCCCATTTTTTAGATGGATCTTGACCTTTGGGATAAATAAATATATCACTACTAGCAACAGTTTTAAGATGATATTTGTTTGCAATATCAATTAGTTCAGAAATTTTTTGTTTACGTTTACGAACCCATTGTCCAGCTTCTGAATTTTCAGGAAATATACTTGAGTCATAATTATCATATACTGTAGAAAAAGAGAAATTCCCAACCCACATTGCATTTAGTCCTGATCTAAGAATATTTCGAGCTTCATCTTCAGGATTATAACCTAAACCTTCCCATGGTCGCATTGGATCAAATTCTCTTTTTATATTTTTTGTTATTGGTTTAGGAAGATTTGCAACATCAGGATAACCTATAGCTTCGAAAGGTTGGGTAATCATCCTTATCTTCATATCAGGTTGTTTAATTATGTCTATTTTACCAGATGCAAACGAATAATCTAATTTAATTCTTTCAATGAAATGAAAAATGCCATAACTGGTTCCTCGCACTCCATTCCCTGATATCAAAATCATTGGTTTCTCGTTATAATTGATTTTTTTTATTACAAAACCATCCTCAGAAAGAAGTGGTTTTACTATTCCAAACTTGTTGGTAAGTTTTTCTTGCCACAAGTCATCATCTATTTTTATAACAAATATGGAATTAGGAGCAGCTCGCTCAAGGTCCATTTCTGTTCTCAAACTTGTTTCAATTTCAAACAGGTTTTTCAATGTGTTTGAAAGATCTCCTGTTGCTAGCTCTAATGCTGCTTCAACTCTAAGATTTTTTGTAATAATAATATCCAATTTATTATTAGAAACTTGTGAGGAAAGACTGGAATTACAAGAACAAGAAATTATCAGAATTAAAATTATAAATCTTAATGAGTTACATTTCATAGATTACAATTATAATGAATAATCTCAATTAATTGAATGGTTAACTCAAAATCTCTTGGATTCAAACTGATGTTCGATATTTCAATAGAGTTATCTACTAAAAAAATAAAACGGTTATACTTTTATTAAGTGTAGCCGTTTTTTAATTAAAAGACTTTCCCATAAAATATAAATTACTTTCATCAATATGATTGAAAAAACTAATTTGTAACTTACATTCAACTATTTAAAAGAAATTATGAAACAACTATTATCATTTATTTTTATACTATTTACGTTATTTAATTACGGTCAAGAAAAAATAAGACTTTCACTAGATCATTATAAAAACTACGAGTGGACATCAAATCCAAAAATATCACCTGATGGTGATCAAATACTATATTCTAGAAGTTGGATTAATTTGATTGATGATAAAAGAGAGACGGATTTATGGATTATGAATAAAAATGGTGCAACTAATCGATTTTTTTTAAATGGGTCCAACGGAAAATGGTCACCAGATGGAAAAAAAATTGCATTCACTAAAAAAGGTGAACCAAGCGGAACACAAATTTTTGTAAAATACCTTGGTGTTGAAGGTGAACCAACTCAAATTACCAGATTAGAAAAAAATCCCACAAGTGTGGAATGGTCTCCAGATGGCAGGTATATAGCCTTTATTATGCATGTCTCATCTGAACCAGCATTAATTCCGACAAAGATTCCAAAAAAACCAGTTGGTGCTAAATGGACTAAGGCCCCTCAAGTTATTGATCAAGTAGATTACAGCCAAGATCGAGTTGGCTTTCTAGAAAAAGGCTATAATCAACTTTTTGTTGTTCCATCTGGTGGTGGTACACCGAAACAAATTACTTTTGGTCAATATGATGATGTATCAAGTGGAATTAGTTGGTCAATGGATAGTAAAAGAATAATATTTAGTAGTTACCAAAAATCTGAAGCTGAATATGCACGAGGGCAATCGAATCTTTACTCTGTAAATATAAATAATCTAGAAATCATTGAATTAACCTCTCGAGAGGGAACTGAGTCATCACCAAAAGTATCACCTGACGGTTCAAAAATTTCTTTTATTGGATCTACATGGTCAAAAAACTTTTACAATGATCGTAAAATGTATATTATAGACTCGGATGGGTCAAATTTAAAGTGTATTACAAATGATTTGGATCAAACACCAGGTGCCCCTTTTTGGTCTGAAAATAGCTCTGGTGTTTATTTTAATGTAAGGGAATTTGGACAAAGTAATGTATACTATGCTAACTTGAGTGGGCAAATAAGCAAAGTAAGTCAGGGAAATCATATGCTAACAATGAATGATTTAGTTGGCAACAATGCAGTAGCAACATGGACTAATCCATCAAATCCAAGTGACATTGTAAGTTTTTCTGTTAAAAAATTTAATAAAATTGATCGTCTTACAGATGTAAATAATGATATTTTTTACAATGTTGAATTTGGAAAAGTTGAGGAAATAAATTACGAGTCGGTAGATGGTAAAATTGTACAAGGATGGGTTGTTAAACCACCACAATTCGATTCAAAGAAAAAATACCCTCTAGTTTTAAGGATTCACGGGGGCCCACACAGTATGTATAACGTAGGTTTCAATTATAATTTTCAACTTCATGCAGCTCAAGATCAAGTTGTCTTATATACAAACCCAAGAGGATCTACAGGTTATGGGTATGATTTTGCAAATGCAATCCAAAATGCATATCCTGGTAATGATTATGACGATATAATGGCAGGTGTCGATGAAATTATTTCAAGAGGGTACATTGATGAGAATAAAATGTATGTTTATGGTGGAAGTGGCGGTGGAGTTTTAACAAGTTGGATAGTAGGAAAAACCGATAGATTTGCTGCTGCATCTGTGAATTACCCTGTTACAAATTGGTTTTCTTTTGTTGGGACAACTGATGGAGCTGGTTGGTATTATAATTTTGAAAAATTCCCGTGGGAGGATCCGACTGAACATATTAAAAGATCACCACTTATGTACGTTGGGAATGTAAAAACACCAACTATGCTTATGTGTGGAGAGGAAGATTTACGAACTCCAATTTCACAAACTGAAGAGTACTATCAAGCATTGAAAATGAATAAAGTTCCTACTGTCATGATAAGGTTTAATGAGGAATACCACGGTACAAGTACCAAACCATCAAACTTTTTGAGAACTCATGGATATATAAATGCTTGGTTTAATAAACATCCAACAAAAAATAAAGTTGAATAGTATAATTTATAACAATTAGATTAATAATTTAATCAATCCAATTTGGGTGTTTTTTATTAATTTTGCTTTGGTTTATGATTTTTGATCTTGAGATGATAAAAAAAGTTTATGGAACTATCAAAGCAAAAGTTGATAGGGCAAAACAAATTTGTAATCATCCTCTAACACTCTCAGAAAAAATTCTTTATTCACATCTTTGGAATGACAAAATCAAAAAACCATTTATTAGAGGAAAAGATTATGTTGATTTTGCGCCAGATCGAATCGCCTGTCAAGATGCTACAGCACAAATGGCTTTACTCCAATTTATGCAAGCTGGAAAGAAAAAAGTTTCAGTTCCAACAACAGTTCATTGTGATCATTTAATTCAAGCAAGAATTGGAGCAACTGATGATTTACAAAATGCGATAAACACCAGCAATGAAGTTTTTAATTTTTTGGAATCAGTTTCAAATAAATATGGAATAGGGTTTTGGAAACCAGGTGCTGGAATCATTCATCAAGTAGTCCTAGAAAATTATGCCTTTCCTGGTGGAATGATGATTGGTACTGACTCTCACACGGTAAATGCCGGAGGCCTTGGAATGGTTGCAATTGGGGTTGGAGGTGCTGATGCAGTTGATGTTATGGCTGGAATGGCTTGGGAATTAAAGTTCCCAAAAATTATAGGAGTTAAATTGACTGGAAAATTATCTGGTTGGACAGCACCCAAAGATGTAATTTTAAAAGTAGCAGGTATTTTAACTGTAAAAGGTGGTACAGGTGCTATAATTGAATATTTTGGACCTGGTGCTCAAGAACTTTCATGTACTGGAAAAGGTACAATTTGCAACATGGGTGCTGAGGTCGGTGCAACAACATCGACTTTCGGCTATGATGTGTCAATGGAAAAGTATCTTAGAGCTACCGGACGTGATTTAATTGCTGATGAAGCAAATAAAATTAAAGACTATTTGACTGGCGATCCAGAAGTTTACAAAAATCCAGAAAAGTATTTTGATGAATTAATTGAAATAAATTTATCTGAACTTGAACCTCATATCAATGGGCCATTCTCACCAGATATTGCAACCCCCGTAAGTAAAATGGCTGATACTTTAAAAAAGAATGACTGGCCAAGAAAGATTGAGTGGGGATTAATTGGTTCATGTACAAATTCATCATATGAAGATTTATCTAGAGCATCATCAATTGCTAATCAAGCACTTGAAAAAAATCTCTCTACGAAAGCTGAATTTGGTATAAATCCAGGTTCTGAGCAAGTAAGATTTACTGCTGAAAGAGATGGACTTTTAAATATTTTTGAAAAACTTGATGCTAAAATTTTTACTAATGCATGTGGCCCATGTATAGGTCAGTGGGCAAGAAAGGATGCTGATAAAGAAGAAAAAAATTCAATTATACACTCATTCAATAGAAATTTTGCTAAAAGAGCTGATGGCAATCCAAATACTCATGCATTTGTTGCTTCACCTGAAATGGTTGCTGCAATTGCAATCTCTGGAGATTTAGCTTTTAATCCTATGAAAGATAAACTAATGAATGATAATGGAGATAATGTTAGCTTAGATGAACCAAAAGGATGGGAATTACCACCAAAAGGCTTTGATGTAGAGGATAATGGATATATAGAGCCTGTAGAAGATGGCTCAAGTATTGATGTTGTAATTGACCCTAATTCAAAAAGACTAGAAAGGCTTGAACCATTTAAACCATGGGATGGGAAAAATATTGAGGGAGCAAAATTATTAATTAAAGCTTTTGGAAAATGTACCACAGATCATATTTCAATGGCAGGACCATGGCTAAGATTCAGAGGACATTTAGATAATATTTCAAATAACTGTTTAATTGGGGCAGTAAATGCATTCAACAAAAAAACAAACTATATAAAAAATCAGCTAACCGGGGAATACGGTGCAGTTCCTGATACCCAGAGAGAATATAAAAAAAATAATATTTCAACAGTTGTTGTTGGAGATCATAACTACGGAGAAGGATCATCTAGAGAACATGCAGCAATGGAACCTAGACATTTGGGTGTAAAAGTTGTTTTAGTTAAATCATTTGCAAGAATTCATGAAACAAACCTAAAAAAACAAGGTATGTTAGGGATCACTTTCGATGATGAAAATGATTATGATTTGATTCAAGAAGATGATACTTTTAATTTTATCGACTTAGAGAGCTTCTCGCCCAACAAACAATTAACAATTGAAATTGTTCATTCTGATGGATCAATTGACAATATAAAAGCAAACCATACCTACAATTCTCAACAAATTGAATGGTATAAGGAAGGCTCTGCCTTGAACTTAATAAAAAAAGGGGCTTAATTAATAACCCCTTTTTCATCATATTTGTAGAAAGTGTGCTTTATTCTTGAAGTAGCTTTAAGAAAATATCCCCACGATCAAAAAATTCATAGATAGTAGTTTGTAATCCATTTTCATCAAACTCATGGACAGAATAATACTTAGTTGAAAACTCCATACCAGTAGCCTTGTGATTTGATTTCCAAGTACCATATGATCTTACAGATCCATTTGGTAAATAAAGTGAGTCATCAACACCAGGGAAGTATTGTCTATCTACATATCTGATATTCTCAAATTCAGCATGCCATCCTTTAGTTTGAGCTTTATAATCATCTTTTGAAAGAGAATCGGCTTGAGGAGGGTTCCAAATTAAATCTTCAGTGCTCATTTGAAATAATTCTTCAAAATTACCAGCTTCAAATGCATCAAATCCTTTCTCAACTAATTCCTTATTTTTTTCAAATTTTTCAATTCCAGACACAAATTGATTAGCACCATTAATTTTTGCTTTATCATCATCTGTTACACAAGCAACAAATAAAAATATTGAAAATATAAAAAGTGTTTTTTTCATATATATATATTTAAGTTTATTCAGCAGCAGCTAGTGATAATGCAACTTCTGCATTAAAATGAGTTTGATCACTGTGTTGCCATTCATTAATAATTTTTCCATCTTCGCCCCAAAGATATCCAATGTG
>Ga0208624_1000503_pt1 | contig 20062 bp, 12 predicted proteins | sample Knorr_S23_td_DCM_FD_185607 | JGI IMG/M metagenome (GOLD analysis project Ga0208624, IMG submission 185607) | Marine microbial communities from Southern Atlantic Ocean transect - Knorr_S23_td_DCM_ad_71m_LV_A (SPAdes) (version 2) | ecosystem: Environmental > Aquatic > Marine > Oceanic | place...
AGCAAAGTGTTGGTAATAATGCTGGTGAATATTTAGGTTTAACTGATGATGGAGGAGTTATAATTTTTGTTGATTCAGATTCTCATGAATCACCTGCTCCAAATAATTTTGGTTTTATGAAATTGTCTATTTCTGAATAAAATTACTATATTGTTCTTTAAAAAATTTTGTTGCCATTTTTATTGCTCGGTCGTTTTTTTCAAAAAAACCATGCCCTTCACCTTCCATCCAAGTAAGTTCAACGTGCACTCCTTTTTCTTTATATTTGTCAAATAAATATTGGCTATTTTCTGGTTTTACAACAAAATCTGTTGTTCCATGAATTAAATAAAGAGGAGCAGATTTAGAATTGACATTTTCATATGGTGAAATTTGTTTAATTTCTTCATTAGAGAGTCCAATCATTCTTTTTATAGTAGAGTTTTTTCCATCAGCAACTAAAGCAGGAGTGGCAATACCTACAACAGCTTGAACTTCAGTTGAGACTCCCTCATTACCACCATTCCCTTCTAATTCTTTGATATTTGCAGTTGTGCCAAGTAATGAAACCAAATGACCACCTGCGGAGGAACCTACAGCACCTATCCAATTTGGATCAATATTATATTTTGCAGCATTGGCTCTCAGCCACCTTACTGCAGCTTTTGAGTCATATACAATGTCTTTTAATCCAACGGCGGGTTTTTTTCGATAGTCAATTACTACAGCAGCAAAACCATTATCAGCCAAATATTGTCCAAATGGTTCATACCAAATTTTTCTATTTACATAAAATCCACCTCCATGAATTGCTACTATTCCTGGTATTGGTTTATTTTTTGGTTGAGTTGGTAAAAATAAATCTAAATGAAGTTTTTTATTAGGATATTCTGCATAAACAATATCTCTGTGTTCAATTATATTTTTAGGTTGATAATCAAAAACAGTTTCATTCTTGTATAATTCATAAGTCAGAATTGTAATAGTTTTTTCCCATTCATCTAAACAATCAGATTTTAAATAAGAGTTTTTTTTCAAAAACCTCAGAAATCTTTCTCTCTCATATTCTGGTTCATCAGTTGCAATACTAATAGCATAAAATATTTTATCTCGTGCTTTTAAATAATTATCATCAATATTAGAAATACAGTTTTTTTCAATGTTAAAAAATCCAATATAGGGTTCATCATTCTCTAATAATTTCAAAAATTCTTTTAAATCACTTTCTGATTCCCAACTAGAAGAAACATTTGTGGATGTTGAATTACAACCATTAATTAGAAAAATAAAAATAAATGGAAAAAAGATGTTTTTTATAACATTACCTTTCATAACATTTTGATAAAAGTTCTGTCATTTGTTCTAAATTAGCAATAATTGGATTTTGCTCATAGTCAGGTAAAACTTGGGATTGTTTTGCTAAAAGATTTAATTCTTCTTTGGGTATGTTAAAATCAGTTAAACCAAACCACATTTTAATTTCTTTAAGAAATTTATCTATTTCAGTACAACATTCTTTAGCAGCATCTTTATCAGAAGCTTTATCCAAATCTTTATTAAATAATCTACCAAGTCTTGAAAATTGTGGAATTGCATATTGATATGTAAACCTAGAAAATTCAGGATAATTTAAAGCTAAAGCTTCACCATGCATAACTTGAGGATACATCCCTCCAATTGCCATGCCAATTCCATGAGGAAGAGTAACACCAGCATTTGTGATACATAATCCTGCTAAGGTGTCTGCCCATGCTAAAGCCTTTCTAGATTCTAGATTGCTTCCATTATCAACAAGATTTTTTAAATTTCTAATTACTAAATCAATTGCTTCGAATGCCATTAATTCCGTATATAATGAACTGTTTGGATGTAGTGTGCTTTCAAAAGCATGACAAAATACATCAAAACCTGTAGCTGAAGTTACATTTTGTGGTACGCTTAACATAAGTTCTGGGTCAACTATAGATACTTTTGGAATTACATTATTGTTATAAATTGCAGACTTATCTCTATCGTTTTCATTAGTGATTACAGCAACTTGAGTTACATGAGCACCAGTTCCAGATGTGGTAGATACTGTTATTACAGGAAGTGTTTTTTCTGATGGTTGAGTGTCTCGATAAAAAAGATAATCCCATGATGTCCCTTCATGAGTAGCTTCAACTGCAATAGCTTTTGCGGAGTCCATACTTGAGCCACCTCCGAATCCTAAAATAACATTTGCATTAAATTCTTTAGCCATATTTGCACCATTTGTTATGACGTCAGTTGTAGGGTTTGGAATTACTCCGTCAAAATGAGCCAACTCTACTCCAGAGGAATTAAGGGAATCTTTTAATACATTAAACATTGATTCATATTTTGGAGTTTTTGATCCAGTTACTAATAAACATCTGTTTCCATATTTTGATACAGCTTTACCAATCTCTTTAATTCTTCCAACACCAAACAAAATTTCAGTTGGTTGATAATAGTTAAAATTTTTCATTTAAGACCTTTCTTTTTTATAAATCAATAATAACTTTTAAAGTTTTATCACCTTGTTGATCGATATAATTATATGCATCAATATATTCTTCAAAAGGAAAATGTTTTGTTACTAAAGGTAATGGATTAATATGATTTGATGATATTAAATCAATTGCTTTTTCGAAGTCTTCATGTTTATACATCATTGAGCTGATGATATTGATTTCTCTGTCACCAAGAATTGCTAAATCAACTTTTGGTTTTTCTCCAAAAACTCCTACTAAGATAATTTCACCACCCTTATTAACTGAATAAATAGCATCATTAATAGTAGCTTCAATACCAACTGCCTCAAAAGCTGTTGAAAAACCCTCATTTCCAAAAACCCTCTCTTTAGCTGACTCCATAGATTCATTTAATGGATTTGAAATTTCAAAATTACCTAATTGTTGAATTAGATTTAATCTAAAATCACTAATGTCTCTCACTAATATTTTTTTAGCACCCATTGTGGCAATAACTTGTGCTATAAGATTGCCGATTGGACCTCCACCAAAAATAGTAACATTTTCATTTTTGATTTTTTTTGCTCTTTGGCTTGAATGAACAGCAACTGATACTGGTTCAACTAATGCACCTGCCTCAAAAGATAGATTATCTGGAAGAACTAATAATTTTTCAGGAGTTGTAATAAAAAAATCTTGTGCGGCACCAGATTTTTGAAAACCTTCAACTTTTAAATTATCACAGACATTATAATCACCTCTTTTGCAAGGATCACATTTTTTGCAAACCACTTGGGGTCTTGCAGTAACTTTCATACCACGACTTAAGCCTGTAATTTTTTCACCAACCTTATCAATTATTCCACAAAACTCATGACCTTGAATAACAGGATATGATGTAAACGGGTGTTTTCCATGATTAACATGTATATCAGAACCGCAAACCCCTATTGATTTAACCTGAATAAGAATTTCAGATTCATTTGGAGTAGGTTTTGCTACATTCTTATGTTCAATATGACCAGGAGAGGTCATAATCGCTTGTCTCATATTAAACTAATCCTCAATAATAAACAGTTAACCAAGAACTACGTAAAGAATAATTACTAAAGAAAAAAGAATTAAACCTATTGATCTTGGTTCACTTATACTAGAAAGTTTTGTTCCAAATAATGCGTCTATTGGATTTTTCCAACATAAGTTGTCTAAGTCTGGCGAGGTAGGGGTAGGAGTTAGTTTACTTGTAATATAATAAACCACCGAGCACATTAAAAATAAATAAAATCCTACTTGCATGAATGGTATACCCCAATTATCACTTACTACTCTAACATCGCCAATTAAAGGTAGATCAAAAATAAAATATATCATTCCAACAATTGAACCAAAAGCTAAAGTGTATAAAGAGGCTTCTTTAGTTCCTCTTTTCCAAAAAACACCCCATGTAAAAACACATGTAACCGCTGGAGCAAAAATCATTGGGATTTTATTGATTGCTTCAAAAATACTTCCAAATTTATCTCCTTGAGTTGACCATGCCATAGCTAGCAATAATACAACAACTGCAGTAATTCTTCCTATGAAAACTTGATCTTTTTCTGAAGTTTCAGGTTTAATTCTTTTAACAATATCAACTGCAACTAAAGTTGAACAGCTATTTAGGGCGCCCGATATAGTACTCATTAAAGCTGCTAATAAACCTGCAATTACTAAACCGATTAATCCAGGAGGTAATAGTTCCATTATCATTACCGCTAAAGTACTATTATTATTATCTCCTATTTTATCTTGAAATAAAACATATGCTAAAACTCCAGGGAATACCATTAAAAAAACAGGTAAGATTTTTAAAAATCCAGCAAACAAGGGTCCTATTTGTGCATCTCTTTCTGTTTTTGCTCCAAGTACTCTTTGAACTATTGTTTGATCAGTACACCAATACCAAATTCCAAGAATCGGATATCCAAAAACCATTGAATACCAAGAATATTCATACAATTTTCCATTTTCATCTCTTAGATCCCATAACATGTTTGTTTGATTTGGTTTGACAGCTTGTTGAAGATCAGCCCAGCTTTCAATTCCAACGCTTGGAAGCGCAAAAAAAGCAGCAAGAGTTAATGAAATCGCACCTAATAATAAAATAACTGTTTGGATAGTTTCTGTAACAACAACAGCTTTTAAACCACCTAGAACAGTATAAATAGCTGTTATAACAGAAATAAGTGTTATAGAAACTAGTATTGGAATTCCAAAGAAATCATTCATGACTTGAGCTCCAGCATATAAACCAATCCCAATATGAATGAGTAATGCCGAAATGACAGCTACAAAAGCAAGAAATGTTCTGGAATTTGTACTATATCTTTTTTCCAGATACTCTGGGAGAGTAGTTATTTTGCTCTTAAAGTAAAAGGGTGCAAAAATTAATCCAAGTAAAATAATTGAGAATACAGCCATGAATTCAAAGTTTCCTACAACTAGTCCAAGTCTATATCCATCAGATGCCAACCCAACTAAATGGATTGTAGATATATTAGTAGCAAATAATGCAGATCCAACCACTAACCAATTCAAAGATCTCCCTGCAAGAAAATAATCATTCTTTGAAATGTTCTTTTTATATCCAACTGAAACTCCAATAAAAAGGATTGCAATTAAATAAATTACAATTACGTAAATGTCAATTTGATTTATATTCATATTTTTTTGTTCCCCCAATAGGCTGAAAATAGTAAATATATTTAATGGAATCAATTACAGAATTAATTTTTTAAATAAATTCGAATAAATTTTGTGGTTAATACCAATTTGTATTAAATTTTATCTAACGTAGGTGCGATGCAATTTTAGAATATACCTATAAATTGCTTATATTATTTATTAAGGAAGACAATGAAAAAAATTTTATTACTTAGTTTACTTCTAATTTTACTTTTAAAACCAAATTTCATTTATGCAGATGGACATGAAGAAAGTGGTGAATTTGACCCTGCCTGGTTCAAAAAAATGAATTGGGGTCCTTATTTCGAATATACTTTTCAGGTTGATGGTGATTATAAACCTGGTGACATTGACACAGTAATGAATATGGCATATAAAGGACTTGCTATCCGATTAGATAAAGGTGATGGAGGAGTTTCTAAGGGAAATGCTTTTGTTGTTTATGATAAAGATCTCATGAGATTAGCTGCTAGTTGGACAGGACATGGATTTATAAACTGGAGAAGCATTGCTATTGATGATTCTCATGGACCTCATGTTGAAATAGTTGGAAAAACAGTATCACTTACCTCCGAAGCCCCTGGTTGGGCTGAGCCAAAAACACAAAGTTTTGATGATAAAAAATATAGAGTTAAAGGATTAGATAATAATTATTACGGGCCATTACCAAAAGATTGGATGACTTGGAAAGGTTCTTATACATTTGGTGATAGTATTGTTTTATCCTATAAAATTGGTGATATGGATGTTCTTGAAATGCCATCAATGGAGAAATTTGGAAAAGATAATTCCATAATTAGAACTTTAAATTTTTCGCCATCTGAAAATAATAATATTTTAGAAATAGCTCATTTGGAAAATGCTTCTACAGAAATTATTGATTTTCCTAAATCAAATAATTCATTTGCAGTATTAAGAGACCCATCAAATGATAAATCTGTTTTGGCAGTAAAATTCATAAGTAACCTTGATCTAAGTTGGTCAATTGAAAATTCTCATTTAAGATTAAATATTCCATCCTCTTCCTCTGCTGGTGAAATAAAAATCTTTATGTTTGATATCGCTGAAAAAAAACTTAAGAAACTTGCAAAAACAAATTTTGATGAACTTTCAATAGCAGATCTATCTGATTTTACTAATGGTGGTAGAAGATATTGGAACCAAGACTTAGAAACTATTGCCAAACTGTCCACTGAAAATGCACCTGTAGTTTGGGATGAAATTACAATTCCAAAAGACAATCCATGGAACTCGTATATAAGAATAGGTGGTTTTGATTTTTTTAAAGATGCAACAAAAGCAGCTGTTGCAACTATGCAAGGTGATGTATGGATTGTAAGTGGTTTGGGAGAAAAAGTTGATAAATTAAAATGGCAACGAATTGCTTCAGGTATGTATCAGCCCCTAGGTTTAAAAATTGTTGAAGATGAAATTTATGTTATAAATCGAGATCAAATAACTGTTTTAAAAGATTTGAATGGTGATGGTGAAACTGATTTTTATCATAATTTTAATAATGATCATCAAGTGTCTGAACATTACCACGAATTTGCTATGGATCTTCAACAAGGACCTGATGGTAATTTATATTATATGAAAGGTGCTAGGCATGCAAAAGAAGCTGTTTTTCCACACCATGGAACTTTAATAAAAGTTTCAAAAGATGGTTCCAAGAGCGAAATTGTAGCTGGTGGTTTTCGTGCACCCAATGGTCTTTTAATGAATAAAGATGGATCATTTATTTCTAGTGATCAAGAAGGTCATTGGGTTCCAAAAAATAAAATTAATTGGGGTAAACCAGGTGATTTTTTTGGAGCGATGGGTGGATATCACACTCCATTTTTAGGTAAAGAAAGATCTGATTCTGAAGATGAGATGATTCCTCCAGTTGTGTGGATACACAATAATGTTGATAGATCTCCTTCTGAGCAAATTTGGTTACCTAATGAAAAGTGGGGACCTCTAGACAGCAGTTTAGTTAGTATTTCATATGGTTATGGAAAATTATGGAAAGTTTTATATGAAACAGTTAATGGTGTTAAACAAGGAGGTATAGTTCAAATTCCTGCAAATGAATTTGCAACTGGTTCTCATAGGGGAAGAATTCATCCTATAACTAAAGAACTTTATATAGGCGGTTTATTTGTATGGTCAAGTAATAAAACTTCTCCTGGCGGTTTTTACAAAGTAAGATATACTGGTGAGGAGCTTCACATACCTACCAAATTAAACGTCACTAAAACTGGTGTGTTAATTAGTTTCAGTAATCCAATTGAAAAAAAATCTGCAACTAATCCAAGAAGTTATAGTATTGAAAAATGGAATTATAAACGTACAGCAAATTATGGTACGGCTGATTACAGAGTGAGTGATGGAAAAAAAGGACATGATAAAATATATGCATCTGAAGTTTTGATTTCTGATGATGCAAAAACAGTTTTTCTCAAAATCCCTAATATGACAGTCGCAAATCAAATGCAAATTAAATATAATTTGAAATCAAAAAGCGGAAAATGGGTATCACAATTGATTCATCATACTGTTCATAATTTGGGAGATGCTGAAAATTTTTCTGATCAATTTGGTTTTTCAATCGAAGATCTTACAAAGTTTGATGATAGTGATAACAAAAACTTTCTTGACGAGTTGCAAACTCGTGAAGATTTTATTAATTCTGGTTTAGAAAATGGTTTGTCATTTACAATAATGAAAAAACCTTCACAAGAAATTGTTGATGTAAAAAAAAAAGTCTCCCTTCTACCTTTATCCCAATAGGTGAAACTCCTTCCCCATTTTTAGAAAATGGACCATTTAATGTTGTATGGGAAGGCTATATTGAATCTGAGTTTTCCCAACCGGTTATTTTTTCTTCTGAATCAAAAGGCTTTCTTAATATAAGTTTAAATGGAATTGAAGTTTTAAGTTCTGGAGGATTTGGAAAGGGTTGTTTAGAAAACCCTGAAAATTGCGACTATATTAAACATTCTGACTCACAAAGCCAAATAATTGAATTGAATGCCGGCCTAAATCCAATTAAAATTTCTTTAAGTTCAGCAAATGAAACGAACTGGCAAGGTAAACCACTTCATCAAGGAGATGTTTATTTAAGATTATATTGGGAATCTAAATTACCAGGTTTTTCATCTTCGTATTTTAATAGGGAACCAATTCCTTTTTCTGCATTTTGGTATGACCCAGACGTGAGTGGTGTAACTCATTATTCTGAACTCCATAAAGGTAGAAACCTCTTTGCAGAGAAAAATTGTATTAAATGTCATACAACTCAAAATAATGATTTATTAGTAAATGGTATGCCAGAATTAAGTTATAATGGACCATCATTTGATAATATAGGAGAAAGATATAAAAAAGACTGGATTGCTAAATGGATTAATAAACCATCTGAACTAAGACATCAAGCAAATATGCCAATAGTTTTTTCAAGTGAAGATAGTGAATTACAAAGTTCTCATATTGCTAAGTATTTAGCTACTTTAAAAGAAAAATCGCCAGACGAGAAAATAGGTTTTAAAGCTGATATAAATAAGGGGGAAGCTATATTTCATGCCTATGGATGTATTAGTTGTCATGCCACGCCAGGTAAAAATTCAGAGGATAAATTAAATAGAATTTCACTTGATTACATTCAATCTAAATGGTACCCGGAAGCTTTAAAAAATTATCTTTTAAACCCAAGTAAATATAATGATGCAATCAAAATGCCTAATATGCAATTAAAAGAACAAGAAGCAAAAGATCTATCTTTATATTTAATTGATAATGGTAATAAAAAGTTTGCATCTATAAACCACTCTTCTGAGGGCGATGAACAAATTGGAAAGAATTTATTATATTCTTCTGGGTGCATGAATTGTCATGTAGTTGAAAATCAAGAAATTATAAATTATTCAACAATTGATTTTAATAGTTTAAGTAATTCTCAATGGATTTCCGGTTGTGTATCACAATCAAAAAGTGAAAGACAAAATGCACCTAATTTTGAATTTTCTGAAAATGAATTGAATTATCTCTTAAAGTTTAAAGAAAAGCATTTCAAAACTATTTTTAAATCTAACAGAACATATATTGCTGAACGTCACTACAATTCTTTGAAATGCAATAGTTGTCATCAAATGAATGGTGTGCAAAGCACTTGGGAAACAATAACTAGTAAAGAAAATTATTCCTTTACACATGAGGGCTTGGCAAAAACAATGGGTATAGATAAGATTTGGGAAGTTCAAGAAAGACCAAATTTATCTGTTGTTGGAGCAAAATTAAAAACAGATTGGATGACTAATTTTATAGCTGGTAAAATTGATAAAAAACCACGAGGTGGTTTAATTGCAAAAATGCCAGCTTATGAAAAATATGCAAAAAATATATCAGAAGGATTATCTATGTTACATGGTTTTGGTGCAAATGATAATTATGGAGAAAAGATATTTAATGATAATGAAATAAGAATTATCGGTGAAGAATTAACTTCTATAAAGGGATATTCTTGTGTTACATGTCATGGCGTTGGTGATGTTGGTGCAAAGGGAGGTATACCAGTTCAATCAATTAATTTCAAAATGGTTCCTCAAAGATTACGAAAAATATATTATCACCGATTTATGATTAATCCTCAACGTATTATTTATGGAACTTCAATGCCAAAATATACTATTGAAGACGGTACTAAAACCTGGTTAGATAGTAAATATGAGGGAGATTCTTATAAACAATTTGATTCAATCTGGGAATATATGAATTCTATATCAAATCAATAAAAATCAACTATCTACTAACTCTTTGCCATGTACCCAATAGAAAAGAATCATGAGAAGGGTCTTGTGAGCGTAATTTTCTAAATTTTAATGAACCACCTGTAGGTCCAACTTTAAAAAAAGATATTGCATCATAGTCAAAAGTTATTAAAGTATCATCAATGATTGAAAAGGTTCCTGATTTACCGCCCATTGCCCAGCAATATCCTTCACAACTCGCATAAAAAGAAGAATCTGCTAAGTCTATTTGAAGTTGATTACCTTGACCTTTTGACCATGAACCTTGAATAGTAATATCATAAAGTTCATCATCTTGAGAACAACTTATTAAAAAAAATATCAGTACAAGTAAAATTGCTTTAAGTTTCATTTTTTATAAATCTCTCTAATTTATAGCAAAATTTATGAGAAAAAAAATTAACTTCAAATTATATAAAATATATAAAAATTAAATTTTTATATTCTTAAATTATAGAAATGGGGCTATATATGAATAAACTAATTAATTTTATAGTAGGGAGTACACTAATTTTGTTAATAACAGGTTGTGATGATAAATCAATATCTTTGTCTGAAGAAGACTACGGGGTTTTAGATAATGGTATTTTAATAAAGCAATATATTTTTGAAAATGACAATCAAATGAAAGTAAAAATCATAAATTATGGTGCAATTGTAGTGTCAATTGAGGTTCCTGATAAAAACGGTAAAATAAATGACGTTGTTTTGGGTTATGATTCTATTGACGGCTATGTTCAAGATCCGTCGTATTTTGGAGCAATTGTAGGAAGAGTTGGTAATAGAATTTCAAAAGGTAAATTTTCGCTCGATGGAAAAGATTATGCTTTGGCAATTAATAATAATGAAAATCATCTTCATGGAGGAATTGAAGGATTCAACAAAAAAGTTTGGACACCTGAAATTACGGAATTAAATGGTTTACCTGCTTTGAAATTAACTTATTTAAGTCCTGATGGTGAAGAAGGATATCCAGGTAATTTGAATTTAGAGGTAACATATACGATATCAAACAAAAACGAATTAATAATTGATTATTTTGGTACAACTGATAAGGCTACCATTCTCAATCCAACAAATCATTCTTATTTTAATCTTTCTGGCGAGGGTAATGGTGATATTCTTGATCATGTACTAAAAATTAATGCCGATTATTTTACTCCTGTTGATAAAGGATTAATTCCATTAGGAAATCATGAAAGTGTTTTAGGTACACCAATGGATTTCTTAAAGCCGAAAAAAATTGGAGAGAGAATTAATAATGATGATAATCAGTTAAAAGTTGGTCTTGGATATGATCATAATTGGGTTTTTAATAATTGGGATGGTACACTAAAACTTGGAGTTACATTATTTGAACCTGAGTCTGGAAGATTTATGGAAGTTTTTACAACAGAACCTGGTGTACAATTTTATTCAGGAAATTTTTTAGATGGGACTAATATTGGTAAAAATCAAAAAGCATATCAATACAGATCAGCATTATGTTTAGAAACAGATCATTTTCCTGATTCACAAAATAATTCAAATTTTCCAAGTGTAGTTCTTAGACCTGGAGAAGAATATAAACAAAAAACTATTTATCAGTTCTCTACAAAATAATTTATTAATATGAGCAAATTTTGATTTGAATATGAAAAACTTAAAAATATTATCATTTATATTATTATTATTTGGTTGTTCAAATAAAAATTTTTCTGAAAGGCCCAATATTATTTTTATTATGTCTGATGATCATGCAGTTCCTGCTGTGAGTTCATATAATGGATTTCTTTCAAATGTTTTTAAAACTCCTAATCTCGATCGGATTGCAAAGGAGGGCGCTATTTTTAAAAATGCCTATTGTACAAATTCAATTTGCACTCCAGCAAGAGCTAGTGTGCTAACAGGTAAATATAGCAATATTAATGGTGTGTTTACATTAAATGAAAAAATTTCAGATTCACAAAATACTTTCCCTAAAGAATTACAAAAAACTGGTTATTATACTGGAATGATTGGTAAATGGCATTTACATACTGAGCCAAAAGGTTTTGATTATTGGAAAGTAATGATAGGTCAAGGTTTATATCACAATCCTATATATTGTGAAATGGGTAAAGGCTGGTCACCCGATCCCGAAGATGGTACAGGAGTTAAATATGAAGGTTATGTAACTGATATTAATACTGATTTTGCAATAGATTTTTTAGATAAGAGACCAAAAGAAAAGCCTTTTATGATGATGCTTCATTACAAAGCTCCGCATGATGAATGGGAGCATAGTGAAAAATATTCTTCACTTTTTGAAGACATTGATTTACCTGAGCCTGAAACCTTATATGATGATTATTCTACTAGAGGTTATGGAATTTATGAAAATACTCAAAAGATTGGAGAAAACCACACATTTTATGAAGAAGAGACTGGACATTTAAATGGTAGAGCAAAAAAAGGAGCCCAATATCAAACATACATAAAGAAATATCTTCGATGTGTAGCATCAATTGATGAGAATATTGGAAGAGTGCTTAAATATTTAGATGAAAATAATTTAACTGAAAATACGATTGTCATATATACATCTGATCAAGGTTTCTATCTTGGGGAACATGGAATGTATGATAAGAGATTTATGTATGAGGAATCATTGCAAATTCCTTTTTTAATGAGATATCCAAAAAAAATTAAACCTGGAACAATAAATGATGATATAATATCGAACGTAGATTTTGCGCCAACTATTCTTGATTTTGCTGGAAATAAAATTCCAAGTGACATACAAGGAAAAAGTTTTACAGGTTTTTTTGATGATTCTATAAATTTGAATTGGAGACAATCCTTATACTACAGATATTGGATGCATGGAGCACATTTTAATATTCCTGGACATTATGGTATAAGAACAAAAGACTTTAAGTTAATCTATTTTTATGCAAAGGGCTTGGGGTATTCTCATGAAAGATATTATCCAAGTGAAAATTGGGTTTATGAAGGAAATGAAATCAAAGATTCAAATGATTATTGGGAAATGTATGATTTAAGAAATGATCCTAATGAATTAAATAATATTTATGATAATCCAAATTATAAAAAAATTAAGGAAGAATTAAAAAACCAATTATTTGATTTAAAAAAATATTATAAAGACACGGATGAATCTTTCCCTGAATTATACACTCTCACAAAAAAATATTCCGATTAATTTTTAGCTGATTTTGTGATAAATACATTTAAAACAAAAATATACTTTCTTACAATTCTTTTCTTGTTATCTAGTTTTACTTTTTCACAAGTTTTATTTATAAATGAAATCATGTCAAAAAATGATACATCAATCAGGGATAATGATGGTGATTTTTCAGATTGGATTGAGTTATACAATTCTTCAAATAATCCAATTAATCTTAATGGATATTATTTATCTGATAATCCAGAAATTCCTTTAAAATGGAGTTTTGGTCAAGTTATAGTTGATCCCGATAGTTTTATAATTGTGTATGCATCTGATAAAAATAGAAATATTTCATTAAATGATTTACATACTAATTTTAAGATTAAATCATCTGGTGAAACTTTAATATTATCTGATGAAGATGGCAATATGATCGATTCGATTTTCACAGGGTTAATTCCTTCAGATTTTTCAAAAGGAAGACAACCTGACGGAAGTGATAAATGGGTTTTTTTTGAAAATATTACACCCGGGAAACAAAATTCTTCAGATGGAGTGGAAGTTTTAAAATTAATTGATCCCCCTTTATTTTCAGATAAAGGGGGTTTTTATAAAAATCCAGTTAATTTGAGTTTATCTTTAGAAAATAGTGATGAAACCTTAATTTTTTATAGCTTAAATGGAAGTGAACCTAGTATTAATTATATTCAACCAATTAATATAACAAGTACAACTGTTGTTAGGACTCAAGCATTTGATCCTGAAAATGACAAAAAAAGTAAAATTATAACTGAAACTTTTTTTATTGATGAGGATATTGACCATACATTGCCTATCATATCTATTTCTGCAAATCCAAACGATTTGTACGGAGATGATGGTATTTTGGAGGAGGAAAATTTTGTTTGGGGTCCAAATAATGCATTAATTGATGTTGAAATTCCTGCAAATATTGAAATGTACGAAAATGGAAACGGTAATTTAGCATTTAATCATCGTATTGGGCTTGAGTTATTTGGATCTGGATCTGCTTACGAGCCTCAAAAATCACTAGCTATTTATTTCAGAAGCAGATATGATGTCGGTGAGTTGAATTATAAACTTTTTCCTAATAGTCCAATATCAGAATATGAGTCTTTCATTTTAAGAAACAGTGGTAATGATATGTATAGCACCCACATTAGAGATGCACTTACGGTATCACTCCTTGATGAAAATACAAATTTAGACTATCAACAGCTAAGGCCTGTAAATATTTTTTTAAATGGTGAATATTATGGTATTCTTAATATGCGAGAAAAAATAAATGAACACTTTATTGAGCACCATCATTTTGTAACTAAAGAAAATTTAGATCTTTTGTCTTACAAGGAAGTTCAGCAACCAGTTATAATTCATGGTGATATGAATCAGTATACAGATTTATTAATTTATCTGCATAATAAAGATTTGGACGAGAAAGATAGTTACCCATATATAGCTGATATTATTGACATTGAAAATTTTATAGAATATCAAATAATGCAAATTTATGTTGGTAATATAGATTGGCCAGGAAACAATCAAAAATTTTGGAAATCAAAGTATGAAGATAGTAAGTGGCGGTGGATAATATTTGATACTGACACAGGATATGGTTTGTGGGATGAATGGTGGCAAGATGGTAAAATAGGCTTTACTGTTAATCATTTTAATCATGCTACAAGTGTTGGCTATGAAGGAGGAGGATGGCCTAATCCTCCATTTTCGACTTATATTTTTAGAAAATTATTAGAAAACGAATCTTTCAAAAATCAATTTATAAATCGATTTCTTGATTTATTAAATACAAGATTATCTTCAACTAATGTGGTGAGTAAAATAGATAGCTTATTAAATAATATTGAAAGTAGTTTACCAAGACATTTAAATAGATGGGATGTTTGGGAAGATGATTTACCTGAAATTCATGAATATGAAATTGAAAAACTTAAACGATTTGCAGTAAACAGACCTACCTATACAAAAACTCATATGAAAAATTTTTTTAATTTAAGTGTTAAGGAAGCTACTGTGGAATTGGGAGTATTCCCAGAATTGACCGGAACTATAAAATTAAATTCATTAGTAATAAATGAGTCTAGTTGGAGTGGAAACTATATTCAAAATATACCTTTAACATTAATTGCTGAACCTAATGCTGGGTTTAAATTTTTAGGATGGGAATCAAATTTTTTACAAACGGCTGATAGTAAAATAAAAATTTTTCCAAATGAGAATAAATTAACAGCAATTTTTGTTCCAGATACTTCTGGCTTTGTAATGATAAATGAAATTAATCATAGTTCGTTCAATGTAGCTGATTCTGATGATTGGATAGAAATATTTAATTCAAGTTCACAGGAAATTGATTTAAAAAACTGGAGCATCTCTGATAATACTTCTGATCTTTTTACATTTCCAACAGAATATAGTTTAAATGAAAATGATTACTTAATTATTACAAAGGATTTAAATAAGTTTTCAAAAATTTACCCTAATATAACAAATGTAATAGGAAATATTCCATTTGGATTAAATGCTGAAGCTGATAGTATCACTTTAAAAGATAATTCTGGCAATATCGTTGATATTGTTTCGTATAAATTAGATGATCCATGGCCAATTAAACTTAATGATTCAGGTCAAACTTTAGAATTAATTAATCCTACTTTAGATAATTCTGATGGTAAAAATTGGTCTTTGTCAAGAGGATATGGAACCCCAGGTCAAAGAAATTCAAATCATGATTATTTATATAAATCACAGTACTCAATAATTGATAGTACTCATAATTCAACACTAATTAATTATCCTAATCCATTTACTTTTGATACAAATATTGAATTTTTTTCTGAAAAAGATGGATTGGTTGAGTTGAAAATTTTTAATATTTTAGGAGAGTCTATAATTACTTTAAGTAAATTAAATAGACCTTCAGGTATTTACTTTGATAAATGGAATGGTTTAGATTCCTCTGGTAAAAAAGTTTCATCAGGGGTTTATATTTTAGCAATGTATATTGATTCAAAAATATATGCTTCTAAAAAATTATTAATCTTTTAAAAAAAGGAGTTTGAATGTTTAGAGAGTTAAAATTTAGGCGTTTCCAATTTTTATTAATATTTATTTTTAGTACATCATTTATCATTTTTGGTAAAACTAATGGTATTTTTATAGAAAATTATAAAGATTTAAAACTAGAATTAATTACTGATGAACTAGAAATTCCTTGGGGGATGGATTTTTTAGATAATGGAGATATTATTGTAACTGAAAAAAATGGTTTAATATTTAGAATTGACAAAAATGACAAACTAATTAAAATTGAAGGTGGACCTAAAAGTACTGAAACTGGTCAAGGTGGTTTATTAGATGTTCAATTGCATCCCAATTTTATTGAAAACAGATGGATATATTTTTCTTATAACAAGAAGAAAAATAATAAATTTACAACAGCAGTTTCTAGATTTGAATTTCATAATGATAATTTAAAAAACGAAAAACTAATATTTGAAGCATTACCTTATTCAAATAAGCGACTTCATTTTGGATCAAGATTAGAGTTTGATAAAGAAGGGTATCTATATATAACTGTAGGTGATCGTGGATCAAGAGATATAAATCCTCAAGATTTATCTAGACATGCAGGAAAAGTACATCGAATTTATGATAATGGAGATATACCAAAAGATAATCCTTTTTATGATAAAAAAAATGCTATTAAAAGTATATTTTCTTACGGTCATAGAAATCCACAAGGAATGATTCTTAATCCCTTTACAAATGAAATATGGACACATGAACACGGACCAAGAGGTGGTGATGAAATTAATATAATTAATAAAGGATTAAATTATGGTTGGCCGGTTATTACATATGGTATTAATTACAGCGGAACTATCATTACAAATGATAAGAAAAAAGAAGGAATGGAGCAACCACTGCATTATTGGGTTCCATCAATAGCACCTTCAGGAATGGTTTTTGTTGAGGGAAGTTTATATCCATCATTAAATGGTAATTTATTGATTGGTTCTTTAAAATTTGAATATCTTCATCTTTGTATTATGAAAGGATCTGAGGTTATTTCAGAACATCGACTTTTTGAGGACATGAGAGTAAGAAATGTAAAACAAAGATCTGATGGGTATATATTTTTTTCCGTTGAAGAACCAGGAAGAATTTATAGGATATTACCAAACTAAAACATGATTATTCTTCTTTCTTTGAAGATGGAAAGAAAAACTCTAAATTCATTGTTAATTTAAGAGTAAAATTGTACAAATGAAGAAAATTGAATTACTTGATACTACTTTAAGAGAGGGAGAGCAATCTGCTAACGTCTCATTTACGGTCGATCAGAAAATAGAAATATTAAAATCATTAGATGAGTTTGGTGTAGAATTTATTGAAATTGGTCATCCTATTGTATCCCCTGATGTTCATGATGCAGTTCAAAAAATATCTCAAATAGAAACAAAAGCAAATAAATTAATTCATTCTAGAGCAATGAAAGAAGATATTGATTTAGCTCATTCTTTTGATATTGAATGGATAGGAATTTTTTTTGGAACTTCAGATTTAAGTCTTAAATATAAATTTGGAATTAATAAATCAGAAGCAATTAAAAAAATTATTGATTCCGTAAAATATGCTAAAGATAAAGGAATTAAACTAAGATTTACAGCTGAAGACGCTACGAGAACTAACCTAGATTATCTTATTGAGGTAGCTCAATCTGTGTCAGATGCAGGAGCAGATAGATTTAGTATAGCTGATACCGTTGGGATTTTGACTCCTGAAAAAACAACCAATCTTGTTAGTAAAATAGTTGAAAATATTGATATTCCAGTTCATATTCATTGTCATAATGACTTTGGTTTAGCTGTTGCAAATTCAGTGTCTGGATTATTATCTGGAGCTCAAGTAGCAGATGTTACAATAAATGGAATAGGAGAAAGAAGTGGCATTGCATCTCTCGCAGAAATAGCTTTATTATTAAAAACACAATATAATTTTGAAAATAATTGGGATTTGTCTAAAATTTATAAATTATCAAAAAAAGTAGAGAGAATGTCAGGTATATTTAATTCTGAAAATAAGCCAATTGTAGGTATAAATGCTTTTACGCACAAAGCTGGACTTCATTCTAGAGCTGTAATTAAAGATCCAAGAACTTATGAAGCTTTTGATCCTAAAATTATTGATAGAAGTCGAGATATTTCAATTGATAAATATTCTGGAATTGATGCTCTCGCATTTAGATTAAAAAGTCTTAATGTACCCCATAATAAAGAACAATTACTTGAGATTTTAAAAGTAATTAAATCGCATCCTGAAAAAAGAAAATTTAATGATTTAGAAATACTTGAATTAGCAGATGAAATATTAAAAGTTGATATTAAAACCTATGTTCCAATAGATGTTGAAGCAATTCTTAATATTGAATTAAATAGTGCAGTTTATACATCGAGAATAACAAGATGGCTAATGTCAAGAAATCAAGTTAAGGATGTTTATGAGGTGGCAGGAGATTATGATATCATCGCTCATATAAATGCTAGGTCAATAAGTGATTTAAATGATATTGTTGAAGAATTACGAGTTAAAGAAGGTGTGCTTAGAACACATACAAGGCCTGTATTAAAAGGTTATTCAATTTCTCAAAACTAATTACATTTCAGTTTTAAAAATGCAAACTCTAACTGAAAAAATCATATCCAATTATATTGAAAAAAAATCTCACGGGGATTTAGTATCTCAAGGTTCTGCTTATTGGATAGAGCCAGAGCATATTATGTCTCATGACAATTCTGCGGCAATTATAAAAAAATTTAATGATTTTAATATCAAAAAAATAATTAATAAAAAACAACCAGTAATTGCGTTAGATCATAATATTCAAGATAAATCGATTCAAAATGTAAAAAAATATTCCCGTATTGAACAATTTTCTATAAAAAATAATTTAACTTTTTTTTCTTCAGGGAAAGGCATTGGACATCAAATTATGGTTGAAGAAGGTTTTGCTTTTCCTGGTACATTTTGTGTTGCATCAGATAGTCATGCTAATATGTATGGTGGTGTTGGTTGTTTAGGTACCCCTGTTGTAAGGACAGATGCAGCTGCAATTTGGGCAACTGGAAAATTATGGTGGAGAATTCCAAAAATTATTAATGTCGTATTTAATAATCAATTAAGAGAAGGAGTAACTGGTAAAGATATTATTTTGACTCTTATTAATCAGGTTGGAAGAGATATTGTTCTGAATTCTGCAATTGAGTTTACAGGAGATGGAATCAAAAGTTTATCAATTGATGATAGGCTAACTATAGCCAATATGACAACTGAGTGGGGAGCCCTATCAGGATTATTCCCAATTGATGATATATTAATTGAATGGGTAAACAAACATTCTGGAAAAAATAATAATTTTAATAAAGATAAAATTAACAGTTTAACAACCAATCCTTTAATTGCAGATGTAGGAGCGAATTATTATAAAACAATTAATGTAGATTTAAATACTATAAATCCTTTTATAAGTGGTGCTAATGATTGGGCATCAAAATCTTTAACAAATGAAAAAATTTATATAAATAAAGCTTATTTAGTTTCTTGTGCAAATAGTAGAGAAAGTGATTTAAAAAAAGCTGCAAATATTTTATCTAAGGGTAAAATTCATTCAAATGTTCAAATGTATTTATCTCCTGCATCAAATCAAGTACAAAAAAAATTAGAAAAAGATGGTGTTTGGAAAATTTTTTTAGATGCAGGTGTAAATATTTTACCATCTGGTTGTGGTCCTTGCATTGGTCTTGGTCAAGGAATTATTAAAAAAAATGAAGTTGCTATATCATCAAGTAATCGTAATGCTCCAGGTAGAATGGGACATAAAGATGGAAAAGTATATTTAAGTT
>Ga0208624_1000507_pt1 | contig 19999 bp, 11 predicted proteins | sample Knorr_S23_td_DCM_FD_185607 | JGI IMG/M metagenome (GOLD analysis project Ga0208624, IMG submission 185607) | Marine microbial communities from Southern Atlantic Ocean transect - Knorr_S23_td_DCM_ad_71m_LV_A (SPAdes) (version 2) | ecosystem: Environmental > Aquatic > Marine > Oceanic | place...
CTCAGAAGATACTCAACGTCACTCCAAGCTTCTTCAGGTCGTGGCACATTCTAACGAAGCTCAATTAGTACCACCCAACTCTGGGTTTGGCGAAGATGGAGCGATTGGGAATCCGACCGAACATCTCCTTGTGCTTGCTCCTTTGGTTGGAGACCAGGGTGTTGAGGCCGTTGTTGAAGTATTTCAGCGACCGAATGCTCAGCCAGCGACTCAGCGAGGCTACTTGCGATTTCTCGTACAAATGTGTGAGTTGGCAGCCGAGTGGGTCAAAAGCCAGAAGCTGCGTCAGTTTAGTGATAGACACTCGCTGTGGGCTCAAGCGGACCAATTTAGCCGTTTGGTGCATCACAATTTGGATTTGCGAGAAACAGCCTATACGATCGCCAATGAAGGACGTCGACTGATAGGCTGTGATCGGGTCTCTGTGGCATTGCGGAAGGGATCTAAGTGCCGAGTGGAGGCCGTTAGCGGTCAGGATACCGTCGAGCGACGAAGTAACGCTGTGACGCTGTTAAGTAAACTGGCGACTCGGGTGATGAAATCCGGTGAGCCGTTGTGGTATGACGGCAACACAGAAGACTTGCCTCCACAGATTGAATCCGTACTGGATGAGTATGTGGATGAATCCTATACGCGAATGATGGCTGTGCTGCCATTAAAACGCCCGGAAACCAAGGCTGATGCAGCACGAGACCCGTCCGATGTGGATCCTCAAGAAACCAAAAGGCGAGAAGAGTTTATTGGTGTCCTGATAATCGAGCAAATTGAAACCAACTTGCCACGGAGTGTATTAGATCCACGCGTTGATTTGGTTTATGAACATTGTTGTCGAGCTGTAGCGAATAGTCAGGAATTCCACAACTTGTTCCTGATGCCGTTGTGGCGAACGATCGGCAAGACGGCTTGGATTATCAGGGCTCGGGCTTTGCCGAAGACTATCGCTATCACTTCAGCTGTTTTAGCAGTGCTTTGCTTTTTCATGTTCTTTCAAGTTGACTTTTCCGTGGAAGCCGAGGGAGTTCTCCAGCCGGTGGATCGGCACGATATATTTGTTCCCGCTAACGGTATTGTTACCGAGTTGAATATCCATGATCAGCAAACGGTTTCGAAAGGAGATGTCCTGCTTTCACTTGAAGACCCGGATCTATTGATTGAAAAGCGACGGGTGGAAGGACAGCTGGAGGAGACCAAGGACCAGCTTTCGAATGCTCGCCGAGCACAATTTCAGGTGGGGTTAAGTCCCGCCGACAAAATTCGTGTTTCCGGACAGGTTCAGCAGCTTACGTTGCGAAAGCAAACCCTGGAAAAAGAAATCGAAATCATCGAGAAAAAAGAGGACCTTCTTGAAATCAGGTCTCCTGCTGATGGTCAAGTTGTACTTCAGTGGGATGTTGAAAAGACGTTGCTTCATCGACCGGTTGCGATTGGGCAAGTGGTAATGACGGTTGTTGAAATCGATGAAGATAAAGACTGGGAGCTTGAATTGGCATTGCCGGAGCGGCGTTTTGGACACCTAGCTGAGTACATGGACGCCGAAGGTATGGATGAATTGGAAGTTGAGTATGTATTGGCGATGAATCCGGAGCATGTTTTCTCGGGGACTGTCCACAGGATACGGCAGTCAACACAAGTCGAAGGGGAAGAGGGGACGGTCGTCCCCCTATTAGTGAAAATTGATCGTCAGAAGCTGAAGGAAACATTACAGGGAGATTTACGCCCCGGTACGACCGTCACCGGGGACATCCATTGTGGACGCTCTTCCCTTGGGTATTCGTGGTTTCATGAAGCCATTCAATGGGTTCAGTATCACTTGCTGTTTTGATCACTGTTGAACATGGTCAGGCTGCGGGAATACGGATTTCCCAAAGGATAGGATTAAATCAGAGAGTCATAGGGCTTTGAAATGAATAAGACAATGAAAGTACAGGTTGGGTTGCTGGTTTGTGGTCTGTTAGTCGTATTGGGACTGCAGACTGGAATTGCTCAGCAGCCTACTCCGATTACAAGAATCGTCCTGCTTGGGTGTAACGTTGCTTTGGTTGAAGAGGTTGAGATTGCTGCTCAACTTCCAGGGGTTCTGGTGTCACTTGAGTTTAAAGAAGGTGACTCGGTGACGAAGGATCAAGTCTTAGCCCGGATTGACGATGCAGATGCATTGTTGAAGCGAAAGGAGCTGACATTACAGCTGTCCGTCGCGGAGAAAGAGGCTAGTAATGATATTAATGTGCGAGCAGCCGAAGCATCAGCTGAAGTGGCGGAAGCCGAGCTCAAGGAATCTCAGGCAGTCAATGCAGAGTCGCCCGGAGCCGTTCCTCCGACGAAGATTCGCCGGGAAGAGTTGACCTTTCGTCGGGCAGAATTGCAGGTAGATGTAGCTCAGTTGGAGTTGGATGTAGCGAAGCTCAACGTGGATGTAAGAAAGACCCAGCTTGACAATGCTGATCTGACGGTTGATCGTTTGAAAGTGAAGTCCCCTCTCAATGCTGAGGTGGAACGGAAGCTGAAAGATGTTGGTGAATTTGTTCAGATTGGTGATCCGATTGTTCAATTAGTAAGAATGGACAAGTTACGGATTGAGGGATTTGTCCAACTGAAGGAAGTACTTCCTCAGTTGATTCATGGCCAACCGGTAGCTATTGAATATTCATTCGTTGACCCGACAGATACAGAGAATCCACAAAAGAAATTTGTTTTCACTGGTGCTGTTAGCTTCGTGAGTAACAAAGTACAGGCCGGTGGAGAGTATAAGATCTGGGCCGAGGTTCAGAATCAAAAGTACAAAGGCCAGTGGATTCTACGTCCCGGTGCTTCCGTCAATATGTCGATTGGTGAATGACGACGGACTCTTTTTTCAACGACTACAGGCTCCAGAGTCTATAGGGATTAATAATGGTCACGCTGGCAGACAGTTTGGTTAGTAGCACAAGTCGTGCTATCCGTCTGCGTATGCGTCCCGATTTATCGGTGAAGCGACAGCAATACCAGGGAGCTTCCTATTGGGTTGTCAAAGAACCGATCGGGCTAAATTACTATCGCTTTCATGATGAAGAATATGCCATTCTCAATATGATGGATGGCCAGACTTCGATGGAGACCATGAAGGAGGAGTTTGAGCGTCAATTTGCTCCTCAAAAAGTCTCCTTCTCTGATCTGCAACACTTCATCGGGCAGTTGCACCGGAGTGGCTTGGTGATTTCTGAGGCGCCTGGCCAGGGACGTCAGCTGAAACATCGGCGTGATACGAAACGGCGGAAAGAGTTTCTGGGTAAATTCACAAACGTCTTTGCCATTCGATGGCGTGGTATCGATCCGGAGCGTATTTTAAATCGGCTTTACCCATGGACCGGGTGGATGTTTTCACCTCTGGCGATTTGTTTCGTTGTTCTGTGGGGCCTTTGTGCGTTGACTCTTGTTGCCGTTCAATTTGATGTGTTTCAAAGCAAGATGCCCACGTTTCATCAGTTCTTTGGTGCCCATAACTGGATTTACCTCGGCACTTCGATGGCCTTGGTAAAAGTGGTCCATGAATTTGGGCACGGTCTGACGTGTAAGCGTTACGGTGGTGAATGTCACGAAATGGGGTTTATGCTGTTGGTCTTCACGCCTGCACTGTTTTGTAACGTTTCCGATTCCTGGATGCTGCCAAATAAATGGCACCGTATTTTTATTGGGGCTGCTGGTATTTATGTGGAGATGTTCATTGCTTCGACAGCCACGTTTATTTGGTGGTTTAGTCAGTCGGGGATTCTGAATCAAGTTTGTTTGAGTTTGATGTTCATTTGTAGTGTAAGTACCCTGCTCTTCAACGGAAATCCGCTGCTGAGATTCGATGGTTACTACATTTTGATGGATCTGATTGAGATACCTAACTTGCGACAAAAGTCCACGGAAGTTCTCAAGCGATTTATGGTGGGCATGTGTCTGGGGATCGAACAGCCAGAGAATCCATTTTTGCCCCAGCGAAACAGGTTTCTATTTGGCTTGTATACCGTTGCCGCGGTGATTTATCGCTGGCTCATAGTTTTTTCGATTTTTATGTTTTTGAATCAGGTCTTGGAGCCCTATGGCTTGAAGATTCTAGGACAGATTATGGGAGCCATGGGGGTCTTCGGACTGGTGGTTCAGCCGCTGTGGCAAATGGGTAAGTTCTTTTACACTCCAGGGAGGATGCATAAGGTGAAGAAGCATCGCGTCGCAATTACCGCCGGAGTAATTGCATTAGTGATCGGTGGCGTTTGTTTTGTCCCATTTGAATATCACATTGACTGTGCTGTGCGTGTTGTACCACGCGAATATAAAGTGCAGGAAGCCGCCTTTGCACCGGAAGAAAAGATGTCAGCGACGGTATTTGCTCAGGTGGCCGGGCGATATGAAAAGTGCTTTGTGAAGCCGGGGACGTGGGTGGAAGCCGGGGACCTCATTGTGAAATTGGAAAATCACGATGAGCTGCGGCGTCTGGAGCAGATTACAGGTGCGTTGGACGAACAACGATCCCAAGAAGCCGTGTTGAAACAACAACGGTCGGTTGATGAACAGGCCGCAGAAGAGCTTGTTGAAGTTCAGGAGCGGATAGTTTCACTTGAAAAACAGAAGCAGCAGCAGGAATATAAGAGCAGCCTCTTGGAAGTCAGAGCTCCTATCGCAGGTGTCGTCCTGCCTGCTCCGTATCGAGCTCCTCAGTCATCGAGTGGACAGCTCCCAAGCTGGTCGGGGTACCTGTTGGATCACGAGAACATTGGAGCGACCCTCGCGCCGGATGACCCAATTTGCATTATTGCCAGTCCTCAGGAATCGGAACTTGAACGTGCTCGGCAAAACCTCGGAGAATCTTCGGTGAAGCCTATTCGAGTGCAGCTTGATGCCGAATTGGTAGTGGATCAGGCGGATATCGAACTCATTAAACCGGGGAACAAAGTTGAAGTCTGTCTAGAACTAATGCCTAGCAAAGTTTACGACACGGAGATTCGCCAAATTTCCTATACGCACCTACAACAAAGCCCAGCGAATCTGTCGAGTCAGTCCGGTGGTCAGCTTGGGACGGTTATGGATGGCTCAGGGCGAGTCGTGCCAGTGAGTACGAGTTACTATGCCAGAGCCAATATTGATTCCACAGGAGGGATGTTATATCAGGCAGACCTTCGAGGGCGAGCTCGGGTTTATCCGAATCAGAAGCGGTCGCTTGGCTGGAGATTGTACCGCTATGTGGCTCGGACATTCCACTTCGCCATGTAACGGGCAATCCAACGAAAATCAACTTAATGTTGTTTGATTGTGCTTGTCATAAAAATGACGATTGTGCTATAAACACCGAATCATAAATCAAATCAGAGACTTAATACATCATTTTGGAGTAAGAGATGGCTAAGGATAAAGAAGACGCACCTGTTGAAGAAGAAGTTGCAGCAGAAGAAGTACAAGAAGAGGCAGCGACGGAAGCCGCTGCTGACGCCCCACAAGCGGCACCACCTCAGCGTGTTGCTGTTCAGGTTGATGATTCAGAAGCCAGTTGCGCGTACGCGAATTTCTGCCGAGTAACCGGATCGCCTGAAGAGTTAATTATTGACTTCGCATTGAATCCGCAACCAATGGGAGTACCCAATGGTGCAATCGATATTGATCAACGTGTAGTCATGAACTACTACACTGCCAAGCGATTGCTGGCAGCTCTGCAAATGTCTGTCCAGCGGCACGAAGCAGTCTTCGGTGTTCTGGAAACAGATATCAATAAGCGAGTTGCAAGTCAGTAACAGCTGATTTTGACAATCCGAATAGTCTTTTACCGCAGGGATTCTGTTTCCAACAGGTCTCTGCGGTAAACTATTTTATAGGACTCCTTAGCCACTAACCCAAAGCATGATTCAACTAAAGTCAGAAAGAGATAACACATGAACCGTCTGGTCCTCACTTTATTTTTGGTGCTGACGTCGTCGTTTGCGCGGGCTGAAAAATTTGCAGTCCAAGAACTTCCCAATGTCGTGATCATTTTTACGGATGATCAAGGCTACTCGGATGTTGGGTGTTTTGGGGCCGAAGGCTTTGAAACTCCTCATTTGGATCGCATGGCCTCGGAAGGCATGAAGTTTACAGATTTTTATGTGGCTCAGGCTGTCTGCGGCGCTTCGCGAGCTGCCTTGTTAACAGGTTGCTATCCCAATCGAATTGGAATGTTAGGTGCCCCGAGTAGTCATTCCAAGTATGGGATTCATGGAAATGAAATGCTGATTCCAGAATTAGTAAAGCAAAAGGGTTATGCCACTGCGATGTATGGAAAATGGCACCTTGGCCACCGCGTGGCTTCACTTCCCATGCAACACGGTTTTGATGATTACTTTGGTTTGCCCTATTCCAATGACATGTGGCCACACCATCCCACTGCCGGCGATCGCTTTCCGGATTTGCCAACAATTGAGAAGAATGACATTGTGGAATACAACTCCGATCAAACTCAATTAACAACCTGGTACACGGAACGGGCTGTGCAGTTTATCCGAGAGAATCGTAGGAATCCGTTTTTCCTTTATGTAGCTCACAGCATGCCTCATGTCCCCTTGTTCGTTTCAAAGAAACACAAGGGCGTGAGTGAACAGGGAATGTACGGTGACGTGATCGCTGAGATTGACTGGTCGGTAGGACGGATTTTGGCGACGCTGAAACGATGTGGAATCGATGAGAAGACGTTAGTGATCTTTACGTCGGACAACGGCCCCTGGCTCTCTTATGGCAATCATGCCGGAAGTTGCCGCCCGTTGCGGGAAGGTAAAGGGACAACCTGGGAGGGAGGAATGCGAGAACCCTGTATTATGCGTTGGCCCGGAAAAATACCCGCTGGAACGGTTTGCAATGAACTGGCCGCGACGATTGATATCTTTCCAACGATTGCCCACTTAACTGGTGCCCAACCTTCCAAGAATGAAATTGATGGGAAGAATATTTGGTCGCTGATGTCGGGGCAGCCAGGAGCAAAGAGTCCTCATGAAGCTTATTACTATTACTGGGGACGACATTTACAGGCCGTTCGCAGCGGTGACTGGAAACTTCATTTTCCGCATGGTTACAGAACACTTGTTGCCGAAGGTGGGAAGGACGGGCTGCCCAGTGCCTATAAAAACGAACAGACTCCATTGGCACTGTTCAATTTGAAGGACGACATCGGAGAGTCGAAAAATGTCTTGGAGTCTCATCCGGATGTGGTTTCCCATTTACAGGCACTTGCCGATAAAATGCGTGCACAAATCGGTGACTCTGCTAAGAAGATCACTGGGACAGAGCTACGTGAGCCTCAGTGGTTTGACTAGTCAGTGCAGGAAGTCTTGTCCGCTTATGTTTCGGCAAGGCGTTCGAGTTCGGCGTCCATATTGGCTGCACATTGGCTCATTTGATATCGCTCAAACGTATCGATTAGCTCGCTTTGGGGAGATTGCCACAACGTATCAGCGTTTTGCCGTTGGATTAGTTCTTTGAGTAGGAGAGCCAGAGATTCGGCATCGCCGGAGTAGAAATGCTGCTCCCTCTGTGGGTATTCTTCTAGCTGCATGACTTCCGGGTAGGCAAGGCGTTTAGGGAGAACAGGAAAAGCTCCGCATAGTACAGCCTCGCAAACACTAATTCCAAAGAACTCGTGCTTGGCCGTGGATACAAAGAAGTCAGACTCGGCCAGTCCTGCCAGGTAGTCCTGACGTGTTGGTTGGTAACCCCAGCGATTGATATGGTCCCCCAGCGTTGCTTTCGCCCGAGCAAAGCACTTTAGCTCGTAAGAGCCTGGCTCACCCATGACGTTCACTCTGAAGTCGACGGATTCGCGATGGAGAATTTCCAAGGCGCGGAAAAATACCTGAGGTCCTTTATCGTACTCCCAGCGAGCAGCCCAGCAGATGGTTGGGACTGCCAAGCGGCTTAGGGGTGGCGGGGCTAAGTCGACGGCCGGGTAATGGACGCGGCTCTTGGATTGGATTTCGGCTAGGTATTGAGGGAAGTTGTACTCGGTGTAGTTGGAGACGAATTGGGTGGCAGACTCGAGGAATTCACTGAGGTTGAATTTGGAATTCCACCAGACGTCTGTAGCGACGGCGGCAGAGGTGAGGTTGTGGAAGGCCAGATTTTTATCGATTTGATTGGGCGGTTGGACCGGATAGGTGAATTGATTCTCGTGAAAATACAAGACAATCGGGATGGAATCCAGACACGGAGATGCTAAGGATTTTAATTCAGCTAAGTTGATTAGGTCAGAGCAGAATAGAAGATCCGGAGCTTGCCTCTTGCGGAGTTCCGAAGCAAAGTGAAATGCAGAATGTCTTATTCGTGATTTCCAATTTTCCGCTGGGAGCTTCAGGACATCCCACCTGTGGCGGCTATGAGCAATCCAGTTCTCCAAGAACGCCTTATGGCTTCCGCCATAGTAAGGTTCGAGGGCGAGGATGTTCAGAGCCATTGTAGGTTAGTGAGCATGTCCATGACCGTGGTCGTGGTGTTCAAATTCACCGGAGTAAGCTGTTTCCCCGATTTGGACTGTGGCCTTGGCGGTTACACCATGCCCTACTAACTCGAGGCGCTGAAGTAAAACTGGGTCAGTGCCTTCGAAGCAATTGTGAGTTTCGGCATCAGGCGTGGTCGAATTCAGAGTAACTGATTTTATTTCGTCTTTGACGGTGGTTTCAATCGTGATGGAATTTGTTGTCGTAGTAACATCTTCTTTCGCTGTTGCATCCAAAAGGTAAAATGTAAGTTTTCCCGCATCATTGTGAAGCCATTCCAGATGGTACTCTTCATCCCCAAGCCCGAGAATGTGTCCGCCGTGAGGGCCGTCGCTGCCATGGTCGTGACCATGATCGTGGCCATGATCGTGACCATCTTCAGTCACTTCCGTTTCATTGTGCGAATGGCTGGCAGATTCGTCGGAGCACCCGGTAATGAAAACGATGGCAATCGTGGATAGGCATATTCTTGTGATAAAGTTCATTGATCTAAACCTGTGGTTGGTGGTGTCGGAGTTGTAGTCCTAGGAGTACTTACCTTAATTGTAACATCCGTTACGCAGTGACGGCCTTTTGGGTTCGATTGTTTTTCTATAGATATTGTCAGGGGAATAAAAATCCTCAGGACCCTTGAAGTGCCATGATTAATCGCGATATCTTATAAAGTTAGTGGGATAACATTTTCTAGTTTGATATGACTAATTGTGAGGAAAAAATATGATTAGTGAACAAGCAATACTGGATGCTCAAAAAGCTTGGGGTGATGGTATCGTAAAAATTGGACAGGCTTTTCTTGATCAGGGCGACTACCGCGCCGTAGCTGAAGAGCACATAAACGAATTCTATAACTATGCTGAAGGTTCAGTATTGTTTAAGCCTACGTTGGTTTCAGATAAACAATTTAGACAGGATTTTGATGGGGCTTTGTCGTATTTTGTTGGCGGCAACAGCGATTACCCAGAAGATCATGGCTTTGCGATCAAACCATGGTCTGAAGTTGCATGGGAAAATATTGGCACCAAAATTGATGGCAATATGGCAATGGCAATGGGTAACTATTTCTTCACAATGGTAGAGGGTGGAGATGTAGTCAAAGTGGAGTATTCGTTTGGATATACCTTGAACTCAGAAGGTCAGCTGAAGATCATTCTTCATGATTCTCATTTGCCTTACTCTCCTTAAACTAATGTAGCTTTAGCTATTAAAAAGAGCGTCGGCACTTGCTTGGTGTCGACGCTCTTCTATTTTAAACAATGATTTGGAGGGCGTGATTCCCTAGTCTTATTACCTTTCAGAGAAAGCTAGGCCGCCGTCCGGATTCCTAATGTAGACCAGTAGACTGTTCAGGCAGGTCAAGTCCTTCCACTGACGCCTTGATGCCTTCTCCCGCTGATTCTTTAACGTAGTCGGCGATCAATTCCAGGGTATCCTCGTCGATGAACACATTTTGCGAACCATCGATAATCACAGTCGAATTGGGCTCGATTGCATTAAGTACGTTCTTGATTTTAAGGCGACTAAGGAAACTGACATGTTGCGCCAGTATCAAGCGGATGGGATCATCATCCAGTACAACCTCGTCTCGAAATACTCTACTTGTGGTTGCCAGTGGATTCCATACCGTTGAAGCCATCACAAAGAGAAGACTGACGATCATTCCAATGATCACCCCTAAAAGTAAGTCGGTGAGAACGATTGCAACCAGCGTGATTATAAATGGTGCGAATTGCCGAGGGCCCATTTTCCATAGACTACGGAAAAGTTTAGGGTTGGCAAGCTTCCATCCTGTCATGAGAAGTATGGCAGCCAGGCTGGTGAATGGGATGTAATTCAGGTAGGTGGCAAAGACTGCGACTGAAAGGACCAAGAAAATCCCGTGGATGATCGTTGATTTTTTTGTCTCCACTCCGACGTGAATATTGACCGAACTTCGGATAATCACCGACGTGACAGGAAGGCTTCCGATCAATCCACCGACGGCATTCCCAACGCCCTGCGCGATAAGTTCCCGACTTGGTGGGGATGGCCGTTTTTTAGGGTCGAGTTTGTCGACTGCTTCGAGGTTAAGCAGTGTTTCTAGTGATGCAACAATCGCGATTGTGATCGCCGCAATATAGAGTTGCATTTCCCCGAATAAACTGAAGTCGCCGGAGAGGAAGGCAGGGAAGACAAACCATTCTTCTTGCCCGGTGCTTTCTGCGCTGTTATCAGTCGCAGCATCTGCGGTCGCTACTTCCGCTCCTTCTGTGGTGGAATTATCGAAAAGTGAAGGGACGTTGACGCGTTGCTCTTCAGTAATTGCCCAGCCTTCTCCCATGGAACTCAGAGCAAATTGAAGAATTACGCCCAGCACTACAGCGGCTAATGCGGGAGGAAACGACGTCCTTTTAAGGAAGTCAATGCGCGGCCATGCAATAAGTACACCAATGCAAAGGATTCCGGTAAAAAGAGGGCCAGGTTGTAAATTACCTTCGAATATCGTGTAGGTATCCTTAAGGATGTCTAAGCCCGGGATGTCAAATGATGATTCGAATTCCTTGTCGCCCCCAAAGAAATAGATCAATTGCTTTAGGATTAGGATCGTTCCGATAGCTGCCAATAAACCTTTAATCACACTTGAGGGGAAAAACGCTGATAAGGCTCCCGCTTTCAGGCATCCCATCACAATTTGAATAATGCCTGCAAGAAATACAGCGGCGACAAATGCTTCAAAGGACTCGAGAGCAGCAATCTGGGCTGCTACGATTGCAGTAAGCCCAGCGGCTGGACCACTGACGCTTGTGCTTGATCCACTTATACTACCTACGACTAAACCGCCGATGATGCCTGCCAAAAGCCCAGATGCTAACGGGGCGTCTGAGGCCAAGGCAATACCTAGGCAGAGTGGCAGTGCGACTAGGAATACTACCAAGCCGGCAATAAAGTCTTTTTTGAGTTTACCACCTTCGGATAATTCAATATCAGGTGTGTCAAGTTGTCCGCTCAAGGTTCTGGCTCCTTTAATTGCGTGCAATGATCTATTACAGTATTTATTTTTTTAACTTAGGAAAAACGCCCGGTTGTATCAATACCCGCCCCATGGATTAGGGGGGGACGGGGCTCCTTGTTTGAAGAAAAAAACGGGGCTTCTTGTTTGAAGAACAAGAAGCCCCGCGACTTTTGAGTCAAGATGCCTTTTTCTCGGCACCTTTAAGTGGCTTCCTGATTAAAAATCAACCATGAAGCGAGTACCAACCACGTCGTAGCGGCCGTTTGTTCCGGCGTTCGTCGTGATGTCACCCGAGATGTAGTTTAACTGCATACGAGCGTTTGCATTCCAGTACCAATTCAGGCCGATTGTCAAAGAATCGCCCTGAAGACCGTGAAGATCGGTTGGGTCTGCGGCATCAGCGTTAGCTAGATTCATGACGTCACTGTAGTCAGCCCAGGACCAACGTACAGCCACTTGCCATGCACCCATACCCTGCTCGGACTTATCACCGTCGGTCCGAACGAATGGATTGCTTGGCTTAATTCGGTCCAGAGTACCACTGCTTCGTTTCCAAGGCATGTAGTCATCTGTAAGGAAGTAAGCGGCATAGACATAACCACCATGAAGATTTGCTGTTTCATCACCGTCTGTGTGCATCCACAGATTTTGGTATTCAGCAACAATTTGTAGTTTGCCTACGTTGCGAGCCCATTCGAGGCCTAGTACTTCGAAGTTATTAGCGTCAGCGATTTTACCGGAGTTGATCCAGCGATTGTTGTGACGTGCTTCACCACGTTGGCGGAATCGGGTTTCGGTTGAACCTCCGTCCACTGCAGCAGTAGTTGCGGAAACCGCCCAGTGAGCGTAATCTCGCCCTTCGTCTGCCCAACGGTAAGTCTTAGCAAGACGACCGGCAAATTCGAGCTGAACGTGGTTGTTCTTGTGTTGCCCACTGTTTTGCATGAGATGGCCGTTATAAACACCATATCGCCAGTTGTAGGTTTGATCTTCTGAGCCGTTGTATGCCACCAAACCGAAACGACGAGCATCCTGGTTGAATGACTCGATGACAAATGGACGTTCGAGGAAGACGTTGTAGCGACTACTGTTTAGGTGATCTAAACCGTAGGGTCGCTTTTGGTTACCGAGCTGGAGCTTACCGATCTTAGGTAGGTTTTTCCATCCCAGGTAAGCGTCACGGAACTCCGACTTGTTACCACCAGCGAATTCCATTTCGATTTTGTAATTCATGTTCGGGGCAATATCCCCCTTCACACCGAATCGCATACGACGGAATCCAATACGGGCCTGTGGCCCTGCTGGGTCGCCCTCCAGGTCAGCAATCACATCATCCGAACTGGGGAATCCCCAGTAGTCGGCATGTACTCGCCCATTGAGGTTGACCGTGTTTTTTGAGGTCCCGTTGTCAACCTTTCCATTAATAAGTTCGCGTAGTTCAGCAATCTCGGCAGCCTGAGCTGTGAGTTGTGCCTGAACATCCCCTGGCTGTACAGCATTAGCGGCGTAAGGTACGCCCAATGCAATCGCCATCACCACAAAGAAGTTACTTAAAGTCTTTTTCACGTTTCTACCCCCCCCCTATATTGGTTTGAAAATTGGCTTTTAACTGTTTGGACCTTCGAATATCGAGAAGGTCATCCATAACATCACAATTTTAATTTCGGCACCTATTCCTCTGGCTCTTTGTTAAGAATTGAGGTATTTAGCTAATGTCTACATGTACCAAATGCCGGTTATTAGGACTTTTCCAGTTGTTACCCTATTGGGGGACCATACTTAGCCGGGAGTTCAATTTAAAAGTCGCTTAAAGCGCTTTAAAACATGGGAATTGACATTGTGCGATATACAGTGTCTTCGCTAATCTTCGCTTGCAATAAGCCAGAATAGAACTCAGGCCGCAGCGAAATCGCTGTTTGGCTTGGCGTTCTCCTAGCATTAAAGCTGGTTATGTGCGTCTTAGGGACGCAGGTGCTCTACCTTTGGTTGTTTAGGGGGTTTTTGAGGATTAACGGGATTAATCTGAGAAAACCGGTGTTTATGGTTCTGCTGATTAAAGTGGAACGACGAATTGTACGAATAAGAGTGACAGGGAGCGTTGTGTTTACGCGCAGGGTTTCTGACGATTGGTGATTAGCCAGTCGCAACTTTGAGCTCATATAAACGGCAGGCGTTTTAACGCCGTGGAGAAACAAGCGATGATCCGAGTTTTGTCAGGGTTAACCACAGGGCTGACTTTTTCAGTCTGTTTGTTAGCGACAAGTCTTGTTTTTGGACAGCAATACCCCGGGATGTCAGCCAGCGGTTATGCAGGCGGGGCGGGTTATGCTCCAAGCCAGTATTACGGCCAGCAAATGCCTCAGCAGGCGTATGGTGGGCCTTCGGGCTATATGGGGCAGTCTGGTGGTACACCCGCCTATATGGCTAGTCCTGCACAGCTTATGCAGGGGTTTGGTGGCGAGCAGGTTGGGCCTGCTTCATTTCGGAGGAAGGCTGGCCAGCGAGTGGCTAGTCGTTTCGCTCCTGCACCTCGTCCTGGAGGCATGGCACAGACTCCGCGTTGGTTTGATATAGCTGTTGACGCAGTGTTTCTGACTCGTGATGGCGGTGACGGTGCCGGTGTTCTTTCGACAGAGGGGATTGCTGGTCAGCCGGTATTGTCAACGGCTGATGGTGCCTTTAGTACAGAGGCTGGAATGCGATTCGTAGCCTCGATTCCCCTTAATAGCGGGAAGGTTCTTGAGTTCGGCTATATGGGGTTGTTTGATCATTCTGCGAGTGAAACTGTGACGAGTAATGGGAATCTGTTTTCGGTTCTAAGTGACTTTGGTACAGCTCCTTTTGGCGGTTACGGTGAAACGGGCCAGGCTAATGAACATAGCTTAAGTTATCGTACGGGGATGGATACCGTTGAATTGGGTTTCCGGCGTCGATGGATAGATCCTAACGATCGTTGGCAGGGATCCTGGTTGGCTGGAGTTCGGCATTTCTATCTGACTGAAGAGTTTGGGTTTAATTCCGTTTCGAATAACGGGTTCCTTGATTACGATTCGTCAACAGTTAATGCCTTGACTGGCTTCCAAATGGGAGCTGATCTGTGGTTGGCTGCCAGTAATGGGCTGGATATTGGTTTCTTCGGCAAAGTCGGTGTCTATGGGAATCGTATTAAGCAGAATTCGCGATACCTTGCGACCTCTATTAATCCAGCTATCGAGACAGATATGGATGATGAGCGTGCCTCGTTCGTCCTTGAGGCGGGTGTGATGGCGAACTGGCGAGTAAATCAAAACCTAGCGGTGCGGGCAGGTTATCAGGTGTTATTGCTTGATGGTGTTGCATTGGCATCGGATCAATTTAGTGAAAATCCTCCTTTCCTTCAGCCATCATCTTCCAGTGTTTTGGTGGATGACGGTGAACTGATTTACACCGGATTTAATGTTGGTGTGGAGTGGATGTGGTAGGTAATACGCAATTTAATTGACGTGGTTTAATAGGGCAATAAAGTTAGTTGCAGAGTCACAATGGTCTCTGTTCAAGAGGGTTACCTCACATAACGACGGAAAAGCGATATGTTGAAAAAATTCATGACACGCAAGAACACAAAAGCTTCTAAGCGAAAAGAGTTTCTGTCCGGGCTTCGTTTCGAAACGCTCGAACGACGTGAGCTGCTTGCTGGTGATCTGGGGGCCGCTTACGCGGATGTCGCCGAAGGTGAAGGCGATTTTTTGACTGGGTATTACTCTCCTCCGTCGGTCAGTTTTGCAGGTAATGGCTATGTTGACCCTAGCACGACGGTTGGCAAAGCCCCATTAGATGTGGCGGTTGAATATCTGCAGGAGAACGCTGCTGATTTTAATCTTACGTCAGCCGATTTTTCAGAGTTTATTGTCAAAAGTGAGGTCTTCTCTCAGCATACTCGTGTCACGCATGTTGCACTGCAGCAGATGTTGAATGGCTTGCCTGTACAGAATACTTATGCAAATGTTGCAGTTGATAATGACGGTCGCATTTTATCTGCGGGCACCAATTTCTTATCAGGGCTTGGTGATGGTGAGCAGCAATCAGAGAGTGTGCTTCAGCCCGGAGTTGATAGTGTGCAGGCTTTTCAGTCGCTTGTTTCCGCGCTTGGGTTGACTCTTACCGAAACCCCTGGGGTTACAAGTTCGTCGTCGGGAGTATCTCAGCAGCAGACCCTTTCCGGCGGTGGTGTTGCTGAAGGGGCGGTTGATGTTCAGTTGGTATATGTGCCGAATGTTAATGGAGTGGATCTGGCGTGGTCGATGGAATTCTCTGCTCCTGCCGCGGAGGCATATTATGTTGGGATCGTGCTGGCGGATGACGGGACGGCTGCCTATGCAATCAATAGGATTAATCACGCAAGTTATCGGGTGACGGCCGAGTTGCCGGCGGGGAATCCGAATGAAGTTGAGTCTACCATCGTTACCGACGCCATTGTTGATGACTTGGCATCCCCTTACGGGTGGCATGATGTTGATGGGCTTCCTGGTCATGAATTTACAGATACGCGTGGTAATAATGTCTGGGTTTCGGAGGGAGCAGAGGGTGGACGAGGGTTTAATACTTCGGGGATAAGGGCAGACGGTGGAGAAGACCTTGATTTTGACTATCCCTATAACGATATGTTTGGGCCATGGGTTCCGGAGAATATCGAAGCTCAAACTGTTCAGGTTTTTTATGTAATCAATGTTCTTCATGATTCATTAAATCGTTATGGGTTTGACGAAGCTGCGGGTAATTTCCAGGCTACGAATTATACCGGCAGCGGAGCCTCTGGGGATCAAGTGATCGTTAGCGTTTCCGATCCTGATGTTCCATGTAATGCGAACGTTCTACCTACGTTGGATGGAGTCGCCCCGACGATTCAGCAGGGAGATTGTATTGGTGGCGCATCTGCTTTGGATGGTGATGTCCTTATTCATGAGTTCGCCCATGCGGTGTTTATGAGGATGGTTGGCGGGCCTTTAATGCCTACTGCACAAACATCTGCTGATGGTGACCAAATTGGAGCTATCAATGAAGGTTTTGCTGACTATCTAGGGCTATGGTATCAGATGGATATCAATGATACCCCGGAGCAACCTAATTACGTTGGCGAGTATTTCACCGGTTTGGAGACTGGCGGTCGACGAAACCCTTACTCCTACGATATGTCTGTTAATCCAATTACTTTTCATTCTTGGAATGATGAAGACTCTGTTTTTGGGAATGCCAATAATGAAATTCACAATGGTGGAGAGATATGGGCTTCTTTTCTTTATGACCTAACGTGGGAGTTGATATTTAAGTATGGTGGCGTTGACGATGCCGATGCAATGGAAATAGCTTTTAATGAAGATCCCTATCAGGCGGTTGGGGGGCTTAGTGGCAGGCATCTTAGTTTGACCAATACATTGGGGTCTGATGATCTTGATTTCACAACTGGTGCAAATAATCTTGCATTGCAGTTAATCCTTGATGGATTAAAAATGAGTACTGCAGATCCGACGTTTGGTCATATGAGAGATTCTATATTGGCTGCTGATACGGCGTTGACCGGCGGTGTTAATCATGATGCAATTTGGAAAGCCGCTGCACGTCGTGGGTTAGGTTTCTCATCAGAGTCTGATTTAGGTCAGGGTTCTCAGTCTCCGGAGATTCTGCCCTCTTACGATATACCTTTAACTACCGCTGATGTTGCTGGTACCGCCTTTATTGATGGTGACTCTGATGGTGTGCAGTCACTCTCGGAACCTGGTTTAGCTGGTGTGACGCTTTACCTTGACTTGAACGATAATGGAACACGTGAGCGGTTGGAACCGATGACGGTCACTGATGCGAATGGTGACTATAACTTCGTTCTATACACTGGTGGTGTCTTTAATATCAAAGCCCTTGCTCCAGATCAAATGTTCCAAACAGCTCCTGAGACGACGTCAGTTCCTGGTGGGCCTTTAGCTGATGGGTCGCACGAAGTATTTGTGCCAGTTGGTCAGTCTGCAAGCGATTTAGATTTTGGTTTCACACCAGGCGATAGCGAATATGGGATTTATGGGACAAAGTTCGAAGATTTGAATGGCGATGGTTTGTGGGATGAGACGAGTGAGCCCGGCATTGCCGGCGTTTATATCTATCTCGATGAAGATGGAGACGGTCGCATAGATATCGGAGAACGTGCCACTGTAACAGGGCAGGATGGATCGTATTTTCTTGACCTAACATCGCCTTCTCATGCTCCAGTCGTACCGTCCGGTACCTATCAGATTAGAGAAGTTTTGAGCCCCGGTTGGACTCAGACGGCTCCGGGTGATGATGGGGCTCACGAAATTACGATTACAGCTGGCATAGCTGTGCATAATATAAACTTTGGTAATCAAGAACAGAAGGATTATGGTGATTTACCTGAGTCGTTTGATGGAACAAATCCAGCCGCCCATGGGATCCTAGACGGTCTTCATCTTGGAACCGCTGTTGATGCGGATCCTGGGCCAAACAACGGCCTGCAGGCCAATGGCGACGACTTCACCGGTGTAAATGATGATGATGGTGTCGTCTTTGTAGATAACCTTGTTCGAGGGATGGATGATGTCACTATGGAGGTGACCGCATCTATTGGTGATAACTCAAGTGCCCTGCTCAATGCCTGGATCGACTTTGATGGTGATGGAGCTTTTGATAGTGCCTCAGAGCAAATCGTATCGAATTTACGCTTAACCGAAGGTGTCAATTCTATCGATATTGCGATTCCGTTAGATGCCCAGATCGGAGCAACCTATGCTCGCTTCCGCTATGGTTACGAATCTAATATTGGCCCTAATGGCGAAGCCATGGCTGGTGAAGTGGAAGACTACCGCCTGGATGCTTCCTTCAGCGGTGGCATCCTGGACGATCAGCCCTATGCGATCGATGATACCTTTTCAGTCAATCAGGGTGATGTAGCAGTGTCATTCGACGTGCTGGCCAACGACTTTGGTAGCTCAAACGGTCCAGCCACCTTAGTGACTCCTAATCCAAACCCGATTCCAACTGGTCAGGGTGGTGCGGCTTTGGTGAACTTGGCCACTGGGAGAATTTTCTATACTCCAGCTGATGGATTTGTGGGAACAGATACCTTTAACTACGAAGTCACTGATGGAGCAGGTGAATTTGACTCTGGAACCGTAACGGTCCATGTGCTGCCACAATTTACAGATCCAGTTGCGATCGATGATTATCAGATTCTGACTGATACTACCGTGGGTGGTGAAAACCTTATCAGTGTTCTGGATAACGATATTCAGGGAGCTTTCCCTCCACTGAATATTGTGAGCTGGACAAATGGTAATCACGGAAATGTTGTACTCGAAGGTAACGATCTGAAGTATGTGCGATCAGACGCAACCCCGTATACGCTCGATACCTTCACCTACACTGTTGCCGGAAGTGCAGCAGGGCAACCTACCTCGACAGCAACAGTTACCGTTGAGTTGGCAGAAAATGTCGACACGGTAGAGTATATTGTTGAGGCACTTAGTCCGCTAAGCGGGTTACCGATGACCGCAGGCTCTCAAGTGGTTGAAGGGGATCAGTTTACATTGCGAGTGTCGGTGAAAGATTCGCGAACAATTGCAGAGGCTGATGCAGGCGTCTATGCTGCCTACGTCGATTTGCTTTATGATGCCGATCACCTGCAGGTTGTCCCTGGTACTTTGGCTAACGGTTCTATCTTTACCGACATCACACAAGGCAGTTCTGTTGTTCCCGGCTTAATTAATGAGGCGGGTGGTGTTCAGGATGGTGTAGATCAAAGCAGCTTCGATCGAGGTTGGGATGCCATGGAAGTATTCACTGTGGACGTGATTGCCATCGCCTCCACGAACGGTGGAGTGACATTGCTTGAAACAGATCCTGTCGATGTAACACCGCTTCACGACACCGTTATTATTGCACCTTCTCCTGCGACTATTCCAATATTAAACATCGATTATAATTCTACTTCTATTCAGATTCTTGGAGGGGAAGGTGAGAGCTTACTTGATACCAACCGTGATGGTGCTGTTACCCCAATCGATGCTCTGGGAATTATCAACCAGCTAAACGAGTTTGGTACAGGTGCGGTTGCGGAGGGTGAGACCTTCGGGCTTGATCAGGCCATGGATGTTAATCGAGACTCCTTTATCTCACCCTTGGATGCCTTGTCGATCATTAACTATCTGAATGAAAATTCCGGAGATGTTGGTGAAGGTGAAGCAATCGAGATTGTTCCTCAGGCAACAATAGATACCAATGTTGCTGGCAACGAGATTAATGCAATCGATGCCGTGACTGCCGAAGTAGTTGACGAGTATCTACGCGTTCGAGAGAACGAAATCGGACTGGCTCACTTCACAGGTGGCAGTTTGGAAGTTGTTGAAGAGGATACAAGTGATCTTGAATCTGCGATCGACGATCTTGCGGATGATGTCTTCGGTCAGTGGGATTAGTCACAGCTAACTTAAATAGCTATAATGCCCCGGTGGTTTTCCTACTGCCGGTGCTTTTTTATGCGCGATACAACTTATAA
>Ga0208624_1000508_pt1 | contig 19975 bp, 19 predicted proteins | sample Knorr_S23_td_DCM_FD_185607 | JGI IMG/M metagenome (GOLD analysis project Ga0208624, IMG submission 185607) | Marine microbial communities from Southern Atlantic Ocean transect - Knorr_S23_td_DCM_ad_71m_LV_A (SPAdes) (version 2) | ecosystem: Environmental > Aquatic > Marine > Oceanic | place...
AGTTCGGCAGGCGCTCGCGGAAAAAGGGCATCGCACGGTATTCAACATTCTAGGTCCTCTGATAAATCCCGCTAAACCGGCCCACCAATTATTGGGGGTATTTAGTGATTCGGTTATGGAGCTGATGGCTGAAGCGGAGCATTCATTAGGGCTCAAGGCGGGAATGATCGCCCATTGCGACCTGGGGGCGGAAGGTGGCATGGATGAATTCAGTGTCGCGGGAGACAATCTGACCCGTGGATTCGGCTCCCTGATGGGTTTATCCGAGAGATGGAGTCCGGAGAAAATGGGTGTAGAAAGCGGAAAGCTATCCGACTTGAAAGGCGGCGATGTTGTCGAAAATATGGAAATTCTTGATCGACTGCTCGATGGCTCTGGGCCCAAGGCGTTGGAAGATTCCATTGCTATCAACGCGGCTGCGGCCTTCTCCATTGTTGGACGCCATGGGAGTATCCAGGAGGGATTGCTTGAAGCCCGGGACCTGTTGGCGGGTGGAGCCGTTCGGAAAAAGATAGATCAAGCCAAGGAATTCTACCAAGCGTAATGGCTCTAAAGCATTTTGGGACGGACGGCATACGGGGCGAGTATGGGGGTCCAAAATTGAATGACGCTATCGCTTACCGCTCAGGTCTGGCCGTGGCTCGTTTGCTAGCTCGTCAAGAGAACGCGCCAGATTGTCCGACGCTATTAGCGGGCCGTGACACTCGGGCATCGGGAATCGCATTGTTAGCTGCGGTGGCAGCAGGGTTTCGCGCGGGTGGCGGTCGGATCTTGTCGCTGGGAATCGCTCCGACTCCGGCTATCGCCAAGCTGGTCGGCTCGTACGGCGCCGATGTAGGTTGCGCGATCACCGCTTCCCACAATCCGAGCAAGGATAATGGATTGAAATTCTTCCAATCGGGAGGAACTAAGCTCACAGAAAAGTTCGAGCGCGAGCTCGATGTCGAGCTCGATGACGTTGCTGAACCTGAAGTATTGGAATTTCCTGAAATTTCGGATACCGCCTCGGACCGTTTAGAAATGTATTCAGTTGCTATCCTGAGCTCGTTTCCAAAAGGCATGCTGGAAGGAAAGCGGATAGCCCTGGACTGCGCTAATGGAGCCATGAGTTGTATCGCTCCTCAGGTATTTGAACGACTTGGGGCTTCAGTCGAAATTGTCGGCAATCGTCCGAGTGGCGATAACATCAACGATGGCGTCGGTAGTGAATGCCCTCAAGCGATGGCGAAGCTGATTTCTTCTGGTGAGTTCGATATGGGCTTCGCATTCGATGGGGACGGCGATCGTGTAATTGCATTTGATCAAGAGGGTTCGAAGTTGGCTGGCGAGGCGACACTAGGTATCCTTGCTTTCGAGGCTAATCGCCGACAGCGATTATCGAAGAGCGTATTGGTGACGACTAACCAGAGTAATCTCGGCCTGGACTCGGCTTTAGCGGCTGAGAACATCAACACACGGAGAGTTGATATCGGAGATAAATTCGTGTCTCGGTCGATGATTGAGCATGGCTTCGCTTTGGGGGGAGAGGAATCGGGCCATATAGTAATCGGAGAATTCTCTAAGACGGGTGATGGTTTGTATGCGGCGCTTAAGGTTGCCGAAATCGTATGCGGGTCGGGTAAAAGTCTGAGGGATTTATCGTCGTTCTACAAGCCCTTTCCCATTGAGAAGCGATCAATACCAGTTGCCTCGAAGCCGCCGCTTGAAAATTGCCACCACTTGAAGGATACAATAGGTCGACTGGATCAACAACTTGGGAACGATGGCAGATTGCTAGTTCGCTATTCGGGTACCGAGCCGAAACTGCGGCTTCTAGTCGAGGCGAAGCGGGAGGAAGTTGCGGCCTTAGCCGTTCGAGATCTCGAGCAAGCGGTAGAGAAGGATTTAATTTAAGCGAACTGATGCCAGAGAAATTGGAGAACGAATTGTCCGAAAGGGATCGCAAGAAGCTGGAAAGCGCCAAGCTAGCGATAACTCGAGGGAATTCGGAATACACGGTGGAACTTTGCAGCGAGCTGCTAGAGGACCAGCCGGGTTGCTTGGAAGTCAGAAAACTGCTTCGACGGGCTCAGCGACGGGTGAACGCGGAGCGAAAGGGAGGAGTTGGGCGACTGATTGGTCGATTGTTAAACTATTGCGTTTTGTTGCCAGGCTACGCTGTTCTAAAGCGGCAGCCAGCTAGGGCGATGGCGATTGGGGAGGTAGCCTTGTCAAGAGATGTGTACAATATCAAAGGGTTGTCGCTCATCGCTAGGGGAGCTAGTCTTCTTGAGCTGCACGAAACGGAAGCCTTTTGCTTGGAATCGGTTTGCGATCGATACCCGGAAAATTTCGCCAAGCTCGAACGCTATTGCGAATCTTTGATCAAAGCGGGTTCAACGGAAAAGGCTCTAAAGGTCGCGGAGAAGCTTAATCAACTGAAGCCTGGAAGTGGTCAGGTGCAAGAAATTGTCAAATCCGCCTCGGTAGCTCATTCGATCAACAAGGGTAAGTGGGCGGACAGCGAAGAGGACTTTCGATCGAAGCTCAAGGATAAGGAAGAGTCGGATTCCCTGGAGCGAGCGAACCGAGTTGTGGTCGATGATGGAAGCAGCGAGCTGCGGGCTCGGGATTTGATCGAATCGATCCACAGGGACCCGCAAAACGTGGATAACTACAAATTGCTAGTTCGAATTTACCTGAGGCAAGAAAAGTACGACGATGCCCTCGTTTGGCTGGAGAAGGCTTTTGCTTTGCCCGATGCTGAAAACGATGCCCCGTTGCGCCAGTTGAGGAGTGAGCTTAGGGTGAGCCGAGTGGAGCGGGAGCTATTTGAATTGAAGCGATCGTCCAATCTTGAAGCGGATTCGGGCAATCGTATCGAAAAACTTGAGACAGAATTACTTGAACTCAAACTGGATGAAAGCCGCAAGCTGGTTGAGCAGTTTCCCAATGACTACAGCCAGCGATTTAAGTACGGAAGCTATCTGCTTGAAAGTGGGGATGTTGACGCAGGCATACAGCAGTTTCAGATATCGCAGCGTAGCCCCAGCCTTAGACTAAAATCGCTCGTGCTCCTTGGACGGTGTTTCATGGAGAAGAGGCTTTTCGATCTCGCTCTCGAGCAGCTGCAGCATGCAGTGGAGGGAATAAACGTGATGGACGATTTTAAGAAAGAGGTCCTTTACTTGCTCGCGGAGTGCTACGAGAAATTGGAAAGACCTAAAGAGGCGATTGAACAGTTCAAGGCTATTTACTCTAACGATATTGGGTACCGGGACGTTGCGGAAAAGATAGACGCGTTTTATCGCAATCCATAGAACATCTCCGGATGTTTAAACGTCGGAGTCCGTCTCTCGCTTAGTTTCGCTTGTAGCGGGTGGACTGTGAGAATTGTCGATTAGAGAGAGGTCGCTGGGATCGATCGCCCCCATATAGTATTTCAGTTCAGCTATGGACTCGCGTATATCGTCTAGGGCCCGGTGCGAGTTGGCTTTCTTGAATTCCCGCCCCAACATTTCCCGGAAGACAATTTTGAAACTGGATACATCCAGCATTCGGTAGTGCAGCCGCTCGGCAAATTTTGGCAGGTACTTGTCGATGAACTTTCGATCCTGAGCGATAGAGTTGCCACATATAACGACTGGGTTCTTTTTCTTGAAATGATTGATAGCGATTTCGCCAAGCGTACGATCCAGGTCATCCTCGCTCATACCTTCAGGAACTCGTTCCAATAGACCGCTTTCGCCATGGTGGCGCTTGCACCAATCATTCATCGATTCGAGAACTTCTGGAGATTGATAGACGGCGGTCTCCCATTCATAGACGGGTTCAAGATACTTGTCAGTGACGATAACTCCGGCCTCCAAGATCCGGTCGATCTCCGGGTCGAGGCCTGTCATTTCCAGGTCTATCCAACAGAATCTTCGTTTAGACATATCGATATTTCGCTGTTTCCGTTAGGCTGTAGTTCTCGAGGTTTATGGACCTTTTGCAAATAGGGTGGCTTATTCGAATGGAATGCAAACATTTCGCGATTGCCGATTAGCTCGCTGGGAGAGTTTTTTGCGTTGCTCGAGATGATCTCGGTTGAGACAAACCGGTATGAGCAAAGTTGTAAGCGTTGGCGAAATAAAATGCGGCAATGGGCTTCCGTTTGTCCTGCTGGGAGGAATGAATGTCCTCGAATCGAGAGACCTGGCCCTTCGCATAGCCGAGACGTTCAAAGAGGTAACCGATCGACTGAGGATCCCCTTCGTATTCAAGGCTTCTTTCGACAAGGCCAACCGATCATCGATCAATAGCTTTCGAGGACCTGGTTTAAACGAGGGCCTAGAATGGCTGAGCGAGATAAAGGAAACATTTGGCGTGCCAGTCATCACCGACGTGCACGAACCGCAGCAAGCTGGCCCGGTTGCTGACGTTTGCGACATCATCCAATTGCCCGCTTTTCTCTGCCGCCAAACGGATCTGGTGGTGGCAATGGCCAAGACGGACGCGACTATTAACGTCAAAAAAGCCCAGTTCCTTTCTCCTAAAGAGGTAGGTCACATCGCCGGAAAGATAGAGGAGGCGGGCAACGATCGCATTATGCTTTGCGAGCGGGGGACAAGTTTTGGCTACAATAATCTTGTCGTCGACATGCTGGGATTCGGGATAATGAAGCAGCTGGAATATCCCATTATTTTCGATGTTACCCATTCGTTGCAGGTTCCCGGTGGGCAAGCGGAAGCGGCAGGGGGGCGGAGACAACAGGTTTTCGATCTAGCTAAAGCTGGCTTGTCGACGGGTCTAGCCGGATTGTTCTTAGAAGCCCACCCCGATCCAGAGACGGCCAAATGTGATGGACCTTGCGCCCTTCCGCTTGCGAAGCTAGAGGGCTTCCTTTCTCGAATAAAGGAGTTAGACGATCTGGTGAAGTCTCAAAAGCCCCTCCCAATCTGATTAGAGCTGTTAATTATGAGTAGCTTTTCGTGTAGAAGGCGTCTTATGATGCCCGTCAATATGAAGACAATGGACCGATGAAGAAGCGTAGTGCGCACAAGTTTCTCTCTGCTATGACGTTGCTTTTTGGATTGGCTTTAGCCGCCGGTGTCTCAGCAGATAGAATAGACTTATCTGTTGAAGATAGGTCTTGGGAGCAGGCTGCCGACCGGATTGATACTCTAATCGCCGATGGTCTGAAGAAGGCAGGTAAGGAACGAAACATGCCGATTGCGGATGAAGTTTTTGTTAGAAGAATCTACCTCGATATATCTGGTCGGATCCCCACCTACGGCGAACTTCTTGGTTTTCTGGAATCCAAGTCTTCAAATAAGCGGTCGGAGCTGATCGACGAGTTGTTGGATTCTGAAGGGTATGTAAGTTCTAATTACAATTATTGGGCCGATATCCTTCGGGTAAAATCGAGAGGGCGAAGAACGATCATGATTTCCTATCAGGACTGGATAAAGGATAGCTTGCGGGAAAATACGCCTTACGATGAGTTTGTTCGAGAGCTGATCACAGCGGATGGTTACGTTTGGGACGATCCCGCAGTTGGATATTATTTGCGGGATGCGGGCATGCCTTTGGATAACATGTCTAACACCGCCCAAGTATTTTTGGGTACGCGAATGCAGTGCGCCCAGTGCCACGATCACCCCTTCGATAAATGGACACAGAAGGAGTACTTCCACATGGCGGCATACACCTTCGGTCTGCAAGCTCAGATTCCCTACGGTAAAGTGCCCATTTCCCAGGACTTTCAGAAGATACAGCGCGGTTTGGTTCAGAAGTCGCTTCAAGAGGGTTACAATCGGGAAGAAGCTCGGGAGAAGGCCCGTCCATCAGCGGCAGAAAGACGAGTCGTTCGCGATCTCATTCAGCCCATGACGGCCCAAGCCCTGGAGACGGAGCGGGCGCTTCGATTGCCAGAAGATTATCAGTACGACAATGGTAAGCCTAAGCAAAAGATAACTCCAGCGACGCCATTCGGAGAAAAAGCGGCCGTCTCCAAGAAAGATGATCCTCGTGAAGTCTATGCCGATTGGATGGTTTCCCCGAAGAATCCCCGCTTCACGAAAGTGATCGCGAATCGGCTTTGGAAGAAGGTTATGGGAATTGGACTTATAGAGCCCGTAGACAATCTAACGGATGATACGTTGGCATCGAATCCTGACCTCATGGAGCATTTGGAGGAGGTGATGATAAACTCCGACTACGATTTGAAAGCCTACCTGAGGGTGCTTTTTAACACACGAACTTATCAAAGTGCTGTTTCACAGGAATCGCCTGAAGCAGGAGAGATTTACCATTTCCCGGGACCTATTTTGAGAAGGATGACGGCGGAGCAGATGTGGGATTCGATTCTTACCCTTGCCGTAATCGATATAGATGAGCGAAATGATATCGAACCGCAAACGCTTAGAGCTCGAGCTGGAGAAGAGCAGATGAAAACCCGTGTGGATCGATTGGAAGACTTGACTAGCGTCCAAGTGTACGGAGCGGTCCAACGGCTAACAGAGCTCGAAACTCAATTTATTGAATACGAGAAGCAGTATCGTCAGAGCCTAAGCAATGCCAGCGACAATAAGGAACGAAACGAGCTTCGTGCCGATTATCGCAAAGCTAGGGCCAAGAAGAATCAGGCAGCTGATATTCTTTTGGCTAAGCTTAACGGCGAGGATACTTCCGAGATGATGGAGGCCTTTGATACACCTGGCTCGATGTCCATGAGTATGGGGATGGCGACCATCGTAGGCAATGCGGATGAAGTTGAAAGAGTGAAAGAAATGAGGCGAGACCCGCGTTGGCGTGGAATGTCCGCTGGCATGGTTCGCGCGTCGGAAGTGATTTCTCCGGCTCCTGCCGGCCATTTTCTTCGTCAATTCGGTCAGTCAGATCGCGAGATTATTAGTAGCTCGACGGAAGAGGCGTCGATTTCTCAAGCGTTGAGATTGCTAAATGGGGAAGCTCTCGGATGGCTTATGAAACCGAATTCTGCCTTGAACTCCGCCCTGCAAAACGAGGGTAGGAATAGGAGGAAAATGGATATCGTTTTCCAGAGCTTTTTTGCCCGGCCAGCATCGCCGAGCGAATGGGAATTAATTGGGGCCCAATTCGAAGAATACGGAACTCGAAAGGGATACCGTCAATTGCTGGCCGCCCTGCTAAATACACAAGAGTTCCGGTTTATCCAGTAGGGCATGCCACTTCAGAACACAAACAAAGGGAGATACCGATGAAAGATTTTCTAAGAAAATTGCCGGATGGAGACAGACGAGACTTCCTAGCCTACTCCGCAAAAGCTTTTCTTGGAGTCGGCTTGATGCCGGCGTTAATTCGTTCAAGCGCGTTTGCGGAATCCCCCGCCATGGCGACTCCGGCTGCGAAAAACGTGATCTATCTATACATGGCTGGCGGTATGAGCCACCTGGATACATTTGATCCGAAAACGGATCGCAGTGTTCGGGGTCCCGTCGATTCTATTCGCGCAAGTGGATCGGGGATACGCATTAGCGAGTACTTGCCGGGTCTCTCTCGGCGCATGGACCGGCTAGCGATCATCCGGTCTTTGAGCTCGACGCAAGGCGCTCACGAAGAAGGCCGCTATTTTATGCACTCCAGCTATACGAAGCGGGGAACCATTCAGCATCCGGGAATGGGGTCATGGCTTGTTAAATTAGATGGAGCCCGCAATCCAAACTTGCCGGGAGTAGTCCATATCGGTAGCGCTAATCCCGGTGGAGGAAATGGTTTCTTCGAGCAGAAATACGCTCCGCTTGTAATTGGAAACCCGGAGGCCGGTCTGCAGAATAGCAAGATTCGCAAGGGATTCACAAAAAAGGAATTCGAGGATTCCGTAATGCTGACGAATGCTTTCGATGCGGAGTTCCATAGTAAGTACGATCAGAAGAAAACTCGTGCCTACACGGACATGTATGATGACGCCATCAAGCTGATGAATAGTCGTGATCTAGCTGCCTTCGAGTTGGAAAAAGAATCAAAAGGGCTCAGGGATGCCTACGGTTCGAATCCCTTTGGGCAAGGATGCTTGTTGGCTAGGAGATTGGTAGAGCACGATGTGAGATTCGTTGAGGTCACGTTGGGTGGATGGGATACTCATACCAATAATTTTGAACGGGTTCAGGAAAATTCTCAAACTTTGGATACGGGTATGAGCGCGTTGCTGGACGATCTAGAGCGCAGAGGGATGCTCGAAGAAACGATGGTGGTTCTGTCGACGGAGTTTGGAAGAACTCCTGTAATCAATGACAATGATGGACGGGACCATTCCCCAACGGCTTTTTCCTGTGTGCTAGCGGGTGGAGGTGTTCTTGGAGGACAGGTGATTGGCGAGACCGACGACCAAGGAAAATTCGTGAAAGGCCGAAAAGTGGAAGTGCCTGATTTTAATGCGACGATTGCCTACGCTCTCGGAATGCCTTTAGAGAAGACCAGTTATTCACCCTCGGGTCGTCCGTTCAGAGTAGCCGACAAGGGGTCGCCGGTCATGAAAGTATTCGGATAGCGGAATGTATTCCCTTCGTTTGAGCGAACGATTGTCGTGGCTTGTTGCGGGAATTGCCGGGGTAGTCCCGGTCTTGGGTTTTGGCGTGGACTATAGCGCCGAGATTGAACCGATGTTAGAAGAAAAGTGCTATCGTTGCCACGGCGACGACAAAGTAAAGGGAGGACTTCGGCTGGATTCGCCGGGGTCTATAATGAGTGGAGGAGATGGAGGAACGGTTTTGGTGCCAGGCAAACCAATTGATAGCTTGTTGTACTTGATGACCACCTATCCCGAAGACGACCCGGACTACATGCCCCAAAAAGGCGAAGGACTGTCTCAAACCGAGCAAACCTTACTAAAGAATTGGATAAAGGCAGGAGCACTTTTTAGCGAGGGCTTTAAGCATGAAGCAAAGCCAACGGTTGGTAAGAAGTATTCCGATACTGGGTTGAAAGGAACTTATAAGATCGTAGGAGATGCCGTCCACGTAGTGTCAAAGCTGCAAGAGATGGGTGTTCTCGTGGATACGGTAAATCATGACGCCAAACGATTCGAGTTAGTGTATACCTATGCCGAACTTCCTGGAGGATCCTTTGATTTTCGTGTTGCAGCCGAATTAGGAGAAGCGCTGGTTAAGCTTTCTCTGTCGAGAACTAATGTTGCTGACGGAGATCTGAAGCGACTCAAGCGGCTACAGAGTATTGAATATCTGGATCTCAGCCGAACAAGCATCGGCGACCAAGGCATGGCTCATATCGTTGAAATGCCCAATTTATCCTACTTGAACTTGAGGGACACGGATATATCGGATGATAGTATCGAATGCTTGTCTCAAATGGAGAACCTCAAACAGATATATTTGTGGGGTAGCGGAATAACCGAATCGGCCGCCAAAGGATTGCAAGACCGTTTGCCAGGTGCAGCCGTTGTTTTTGACACGGACATCGGCTTGGACACTCGACGCGGAAGAGCGCGGAATTAGGCAATATCTGTTGGACGTTGAGCGAATGCCCAGAGAGGAAATATCAGAAACCTCGAGTCATCAATTTGACGAGCGGGGTATCGGAATCTCCAAACGGAATCATAAGCGTTTCGGTTTTGCTTCCTTCGACTCGTTCTCAAAGGCGAATGGGCTTGCGGTTTCGGCCGTCCGCAAAAAATCCAATCAATTGGTCCTCTGTAAAGGTGCGTGAATCCCGAGCCTGGTTTTGCACGATCACCATTGCCCAACGGCCTCCGGATTCGCTGCTGAGAAACGCGAAGTCCACAATTTCGAATTCGCTCCGAGTCGGATAAAGATCCTCTTCAACTTGAAATTCGATTGGCAATTCATTGGCGATTGGCCGATCGAAATGCAGAGTTTCGTTTGGTTCCTGAACAGGCTCGTGGCTCCAGAGACTGGTCGTTAGAGCGACCAAACTTGCGTGTGATAGCGTCCGATTAAGATTCAGTAGGCGCATTGGATGGGCACTGGGTATTCAGACGGTGCGGGTCGGCTTCGGGCGCGATCCTCGTAGCCTATCTTTGTGACCCTGGTTTGATCAACCGGTTTCGTCTGAAATCGGATCCATCTCCGTTACCCAAACCACGGTCCATCCAGATTGTTCATCGGTGTAGACGACCGGGCTAGCGTCTGGAATATCGGTATCGACAAACTCGACGACGGATTCGCTGGCGGCGTAGCGTTCGGTCATTTGCTCGTCATCGTTTGGCAGGTTGAACCAAAGCAGAGTCGTTACGATGGCGAGCGCTGCAGCTAATCCAGCGACTTTAAACAAGATAGGGAAGAAAACCAGGTTTGGAGTGTCGTCTGGATTCTCTGTCTCCTTCGATATCTCGTTGCGAATGGATTCCCAAGCCGACGCGGTATCTATTTGAAAGTTCCTACTGCTTTGGTCCGCTATTGCGTTTTCAACTATATCGCAGGATTCCATCCAATCTATGGCTTCTGGATTTCTTTCTAAATATAGTTGGAGCAAGTTCGCTTCCTGCGGAGACAATTCGCCATCGAGCAATCGGCTCATCAGTAGTTGAGCTTCCGATTCTGATAGTCCTTTCGAGTCTGAAGGCATTTTTGAAATGGTGTTTAAGTCGAATTGCGAGAGCTGGCAAGGCAAGCCTCCCGACATATATCAAGAGGCTTGCCCGATTCCCTTACTAATTAATAACGCCGATAGTGCCGATCTCCCCTGTAGTGATCACCGTAATGATCACGCCGCGGTGAGCTGTAGTGGCGACAACTCCGTTTGTGCGGTACCCACACCCGCCGTTTGTCGTATGAGTAGTAGCCCGGGCTCCAATCGCGGTAGCAGTGACCGTAACGATCGTAGCGGACTGACCAATGGCCATTGATCCAGGTCTTTACTGAAATATAGTCGAAGTGTCCGCTGCACCCGCAGCCACCATGGTGATCGTATCCTCTAGAGCGATGGCGCACTCGGCTATGATGATTGTGGTGATGGCGATCATCATCGAGGATGGAGCCTATAATAGTGCCTCCAATGAGGCCCCCAACTAAAGCCCGGCCCTCCCGGTCGGCCCTCGCCGTAGGCGCCGCGGTTGACGCTAATATGGCGGTGATAAGTGTGATGAAGAGTAAGCTTTTCATAGCAATCGTCCTTTCCTGTGAGAAATTCGATGTTAGTTTCGAGTCTTTAGACGTTGTTCCAGGATGGCTTATTCACTCATTCGAAAAAAATCATCAACTACCTTTGTTAAGTTAATGTATTGTGGGTCAAATACTTAAATAAAGTATTGGGCAAGATGCGGACATTGATCAGAAAAAAATTGACGCTCATTCGACGCGGAAGATTTATTGGAAGAGGTAGAATGCCCGGAAATTGAGTACAGGCGTTAATTTACGCCCAGCTCACGGCTCGGTGGTCAACTGAAGAAGGCGAGAAACCAAAAGCCTTCCATTTTTAGGTGGAAGGCATAGTCGAAGACATGGATCCCACCGATTAGCGATTAATCGACGATGCCATTTATTTTGGTAAGGTTACTAAAAAGAGTGGCAAGATAGATGGGAGGTGTTGCGGAACTGCCCCCCTTGAGCTCGGCCGGCGCGTGATTAAGCGACAAATAGCCTCAGTTGACGCCTATTGGCAAGGGCGAGATTCCGGGGCGATGCAATCATTGATCTTTACTAACATGGACGCCTGGAAGTCAGATGTATTTTAGAATGCCCAAGGCCGAAATGGTTAGCCTTGGCTATTTTCATTTGGTTACGCACACCCGCAAAAACGCATCCATGTCGCCTTGGCGAACGGGTCTTTGTGTGTCAGCTTGAATCTCTTCGAGATCATCCGCAACGGGTGGATTGACGGGGACTTCCCACGTTTGCCAATTTTCGAGATCGTTGCTCACTTGGATTTCATACCGTCGGGAAGGCGGCATGGGGAAGGCGACTTGAACATCGCCATTAGAGTGAAGCACTTGAGGCTGCCAGAAGTCGCTTGGATCGAATGGGTTGGTGAAGGTTAGGAATTCCAGATAGTTCACGTTTCCGTCGTGATCCGGATCTTCGCTCGCTTGGGCATCGTCAATTTGATCGAATAGGATCACTTCCGAATCAGGATCCCCTGCTAAACGATTGGAAGCGGATCGGCTGAATCTGCAAAGGCGGTTAGTGCGTTGGCCACCTTCTCGTTTTGATGTATAAAAGACGAAAAAATAGCCATTTTGCTGGTATTCAGGATGGAAAGCCAGGCCGAGAAGACCATTTTCTCAATTCGTAGTTACAGTTGAAGGGATTTGCAAAAACGGAGTATCTTCACGTATCGAATTTTCAACGTCAGAATAGACAATGATTCGTCCCGAGCGCTCTCCAAAATAGAGTTCGTTGACGGAGTCGGGTGGAGAAGCGATTACCAGAACACTATTGAAATTTCTAAATGTTTCGAAGTCGTAGTTCCCAGTGGGAAGTTCGGTGGGAAGCGTCAGCGATGTGTTGATGGTCCGTTGCCCAAAAATGCTGGAAACGAGTCCACAAGAGCAGCCCCAAAGACATACAATCCATATTGAGTTTATTTTCCCAAGCATAACATCCCTGAGTTCCCGATGAACTCATGATCCCTCCGCGCTAGCGGTAACTTAAGTAGCTATAAGATGCGATTGGATGGTCGATTGTGAACTCTATTTAGCCGAATGACACGTGATCGTTGGCAAATTAGCAATTCTTTCGAAGGCCCATACGCTAGTTCGTATCGAGCTGGGGAATTCCCCCTCATGAAGAGTATTGTAGTTTTTGGATAGTTTAGGGTGGGGGTAGGGCCGCTTATCCCTAAGCAGCCGATGTAGGCAGCGGCTATCTCACGCTCCGACTATAGTGGTACAAGCTGAGTTTTTCGATGGCAGCATAGGCTTATAGCCTGTGATTTTTGCCCTTGTATACAGGCAGGATGCCTGTGCTAACTTATTAGAGGGCGCTCGGCCCATCGACAGGCTCAGGGTGGTGAGTTTTGTCGAACCAAGATCGCTCGCTACCTGAAAGGATCTTGAAACTGCTCAAAGCCAGGAATCTCAAGCCGTCCGAATATCCGCTTGGCTCCTCAGTTCGGACAAAATCTCTTTGAACTTATGGTTTCGATTTTCGGTTTCCAGAGTTTGTCTTATATCTTTGGATACTTCATCCAATGGCGCATAGTTGCCTTCCCTCTTATCGTCCAATCGGACGATATGGTAGCCAAAGGAGGTCTTGAAGACGTCGCTGCATTTTCCGAATTCCAGCTTGAATACGACATCTTCGAACTCCTGAACCATGTAGCCCTCGGCAAACCATCCGAGGTCGCCGCCATTTCCTGGGCAGTCGGATTCTTCGTCAGCAATCTTTTCAAAGGATTCACCTTTCTGCAAGCGAGCTAGAGCGTCGTCTGCCTTTGCTTTGGCTTCTTCCGAATCTTGCCCGTTGTTGGTGTGGTACACAATGTGGGCGGCCTTGTACTCGTCTGGTCGCTTGAAACTAGCTTTGCTTCTCTCGTATTCAGATTGTATTTGCTCCTCGGTTACTTCTGGAAGCTGCTGGTATATCGATTGGATGTATTTCCGGAAGCGGAGATCATCGGCCATCTCTTGTTTCACTTTGGGAAGATCGCTTTTGCGAATTTTGAACTTCTGCAGGAATCCCTTCTCACCGCCGTGGCGCTTGGTAAATCGCTTGAACTCCTCTTCGACTTCTTCGCGGGCCAAATCCGGCAACTTTCTTTGCGACTTTTCGAAAAGGAGCTGATGCTCGATAATCCTTTCTTTAGCCATATCTTCGGCTTGCAGCTTTTGAGCCACAGGATCCAGCCATGGAAAGTTTCGGGCGACCTCCTCCGCTAGACGTCCAGCCTCTTCACGTATTTCCGCATCCTCGATTCGTGTACCGTTAATTGTTAGCCCCATGGGGAAAGTCGATACGAAATCTGCGAAGCACTACAAGACTTTTGATGAGTCAAGGTGGCGGGAAGTTTTCTCAGTTGGAAATAATGCTGTCGGAGACTCTGTAATTGATCCAAGGATACGAATATCTCAGAATGTATCTAATCCCGAAATGTCGTTGTTGATATAGAGATGAGAGTCCGTGCCCGCATCGTAAAAGCGCGTGTATTCGACTCCATCCACATCTTCCGTGCCTTGACTGACAAAGCTATCTGAAATTTCAACGCTATCATCGGAATCGCCATCGATGGTTAGCCAATCCGGTAGGGAGTCGCCATTTTCGAGAATCGCATTAAAGGTTAGCGTGTCACCGAGATCGGGGTCGGAAAAATTCCCAGAAACGTCCAATGAGAATGAACCATCCTCGGAAGTGGAAATATTCGGCATCGATTTTTCAACAACACGAGCATCATTGGTGTTATTGACTTTGATGGTAAAGTTGCTTTCAACGCTTTCCTCCCCATCGCTTGCTGAAACTTTTACTTGGAAGAATCCCACATCTTCGTTGCGTGGCGTGCCGGTAAACTGGCCGGTTTCTGAATCGAATGAAAGCCAGCTCGGCAAGGGATCTCCCTCGGGAGTGGATGCGGAGTAGGTTAGGGAATCTCCTTCATCCGAATCCTGGAAATGTTCTGAAGCGTCAAAGTTTAACAGGGCGTCTTCGTCCGTGGATTGATTGGGGAAAGGCGTTAAAGTGGGAGCCGTGTTAGCGTGGGCCACAGAAATCGAAAAGCTTTGGCTGGCAGTTGCCCCCTCACTATCAGTGGCGGTAATGGTTATTTCATGTTCGCCAACGGCTCCTTCGCCTGGAATTCCACTGAGTTTCCCGCTTGATGGATCGATGCTCAGCCAGTTGGGAAGCTCTGCAGAGTATGAAAGCGAGTCCCCAGCATCCACGTCGACGAATGCATTTTGAGGAAGCTCCAGAATGAAGGCCGCGTCCGTTACAATCGACTCGCTGCCAATATTGACTTTAACAACTGGAGCATCATTGACCGACTCGACCGATATGTGAACGGGAGAGCTGTCTTTAGACCAAGACTGGCCATCGAATCCCGACCACGTGAATTCCGTATTGCCGTTCCAGTTTATATCAGGATGAAAGGCCAATTCTTCAACCTGTTCAATGTCGATCAGCTGTCCGCTATCGACCTTGGAATCGCCAAGCAATAGCATTCCAATGTCGGGCAAGGTATCGACGCGGATCATTTCCAGATAATCGCTATCCTCGTCCTCAAACGAATGTTCGAACGGCTCGGGTTGGAAAGAAACGACCAGATCTTCAAATGACTGTATACCAACCGACGATACGGTTGCCGCTTCATTGACGTCTTCCGGCCACACCGAGAGGGTTTGCTCAATTCGGTTCCCGGCTTCATCTGTCGACGAGATGATAACGGGATAGTTGTCAGGCTGGGCCTCGTAGTCGATGCTGACCCCGTCTTCAAGTTTAAGCACGTTGCCCTCGATTTCAAATAGGCCGGAATCGTCCTTTTCTATTCGATAAGTGTAATCGCCTCCGCGACTGGAATCATTGGTATCCAGTTTTCCGATGAGAGCACCTTCGATGTTTTCTGTAACCTGGTTGTGGCTGAGAATCAAATGGAAGGCTTCGCCACCGCCATCCTTTGTTTCCGTGATAGTGATCTCGGTTTCTGTTTTGCCGTCCTTGTCATTAATGGTGACGGTTAATCGCCGTTGACCGTCTTCATCGAAGGTGTCGCCGGGCAGTCGAAGAGCGCCTTCATTAGGATCGATTTCGATTAACGTTACCGGATCGTCTTGAAATTTAGCCGTAATCGTCAGGTCGTCAGAAGCCTCATCTTCGTGCAGCAGTGGGATGAATTCCCGAATATCGATTTCTATTTCGTTTAGATTGGTGGATGTCGTGGAGGGAGCGATACCGGTGTCCTCTCCCTCGCCGTCGTTGCGGTTACCTGAAACTGGCTGTGGATCCTGCTCCATGGAAACGGATGGATCGTTGACTGTTGTGTCTATTGACGCGGCTTGATAGTCCTCGCCCGCTTCTTCAGGTTCTTCCGTTTGCGATTCAGATTGGGGCGGAACTGCAGGTGGGCCTGATTCCTCGCTCTTGTTTTCCGCGTCAGGATTGAATTGGGAAAATCCCCATTTTTGGGACTCGGAAGCCAAAGCGATCACGTGAAGAGGGGCAAAAAGTATACTCTGACTGTATTGGTCGTCAGGCATGTCGTCCATATCCACACCCTCCGACTGTTGGACGAAATCGTGCCAAGTGATACTGGTTCCCTCTTTGAGCTCGAGGGTTGGCTCTTGGGAGAACTCGGTGTTCATGAAGCTCTTGAGGATGTACGATGAGCCATCGTGGCATACGATTTGGAGATCTGTGGCCTGGGGAACGAGCTGGGCGACATTTTCCGCATTGATGATCTGGAAGATTTCCCCGGCGAAAACTTGGAGGCTTTCGCCGTCCTGGAGAGAAATGTGTTGAGGCCAGGACTTGACACCCTGTTTGAAATTGATTTCGAGGCTCATTAAGCGTGCGAGTGAGTAGTTGCGTTGGCGACTAGCGCGATTTACCTACTCAACGGATCGATCGCTCACAAAATTTACCTGAAATTCGCCCTTCGGATACGATTTAACATATTCGGAAAGCTTTGTGGGGTGTAGTGCCTAGTAGCGAGACGGCAACTCTCCAAGCTCGCCGCCTGAAAAATGGCGAAACTTCGCGCTACGCGGAAATGGTTTGCTCCGTCGATCGTTGCGGTTTCGACGGGGTATCATTTGGGATAGTTAAGCTATCGAGATCGATTGGAACCTCGAAGTGGCTAATGATATCATCGGTCGAAAAGCACCCGTTGCGTTTAATTATTTTCCGCGCAGTGAGGCCATCAGAGTCTATGTCGAGGGCGGTCGCTCCAGGCCATGGCAGAAAAGATCCCGTATTAATTACCGTGGTGGATCCGATCTTTGTGATATCCGGCTTGTGCGTGTGGCCGATGACAATGAATCGAGGGGTTTTATGAAACTTATCGACGAGCTCGATCGCTTTCTCAGGCGCTTCATGCCAGCATTTTAGAATCGTTAGCGCCCGAGTTGGTGGCCAAGCCTGCCTCAGAAATATTTGGATTTTTCCCCAGACCGTCGGATCGTAGTCTTTGAGGAGGGCGTGTTCTTCTAGAGAGGCATCCTTAAACACCTGCAAGTAGGAATAGAATGATTGGGTTGTAGATCTGCTAGCCAGCCCTCTCTTAACGGCGTTTTCCAGTATTTTTTTGTTCGAACTCCAGGGAGCTACACTTTGGAAGATGGCATCCCCGTGGGTGACTAGGATTTCGCCGCCATTCAGCTCGCAATAATGAGCATTCGAAATTCGGGGATCGTGATTGCCGTTGAGAAAGATCGGTTCTATATCCCACTTTTTGAGAAGGTTGCGGAATTGGGCCAATGAGGGGAGAGGCTTTTTTAGGCGCGATGGCGAATCTTCGAACTTCTGCTCCAGTGTATCCCCATTGAAAATCACTTTATCCGCTCCGCGGACAAGCCCTTCCAGCGATTCGGATGATTTGATCAAACTCGCTTTGTGGCCCCAATGGAGATCTGAGAGGACGCGTATCACTTATCGTTGCTGTGAAAGGATTCCTGAAAATTGTTCAGATACAACTCGGACAGCGAAAAACTTCGTGAATTGCATGGAACGAAGGTTTAAGATCGGCGCCCAGTCGCAAATCTAAAGACGGTATCGTGAAATCCGATAACGGGACAATGCAATCCGCGTCGGAAACACAATTAATGATCAAGGCTGCATCGGCGACCGGAGGCCTTAGTCGCGATGCGGTTATGAGTCTGGAATCATTAGCCAGAGGACGGGACGAAAGTAAGCCTCGACTGGAGGATGTGATTGCCAATATCGAGCCGGGCGATGAAGGGGAATTCCGACAATTGCGTAAGTTGAGCGAGAACGTGAAAAATGCTTCCTATCTCGACTAAGGTGAGGTTTTCAGGACTGGCTATTGGCTAGAGCTCTTTGACCAAGATCTTTGAGTTCCGCTTTTCGCTGAGGTAATCTTGGCGTCGCGACTCAGGTAGAGCTTCTGTATCCGCTTCCTTGAAACCGCAAATATCCTCGAAGAAGCGAAAGCTTTGGGTCGAAAGTGCCAGCGCTTTGCTGGCGCCCGATTCCTTAATTGCGTCGCATGCGAAGTTAACGAGACGCGTGCCTATGCCTTGTTGCTGGTGGGTGGACTGAACGAAGAGGGCATTGATCTCGGCTATGTCGGGATTGCTATCGAAGTAGGTTATGAGCACGCAACCGACGAGGTTTCCGTCAATCTCGTAAAGGTTGAAGTTTTCAATATCCTTTTCAATTGAGGCGATATTCCTGCGAGCGAGTTCGTCTTTCTGGACAGACCCGCTAGTCAGGTTGTAGATTCGGGCGAGATCAGTCCGGGTGGCTTTGCGAATCTGCCGATATTCGTTGTTGTACACGAGAGTGCCGACGCCATCGTTCGAAAAAACCTCTCTAATTAGTCCATCGTGTATGTTCCCGTTCAATACATGTACGCGAGATATGCCTCCTTTTACGCCAGTGAGGGCATGAGTAGCTTTGCTGTACAATGCCGCTCCTTTAAGCTCGCTGAGTTTGGATTCCAAGACTTCCACTGGTAATTGGCGTACGATCTCGCCACCGATTTCGAGACCGTCGCATTCTGTAAGAAATATCGATTTGGTCGCTTCTAAGGCGAAAGCGGTTTCGATGGCTAGCAGATCGCTATTAATTCGCAGCGTGTGACCGTTGCGGTCAAAGCCAATTGGCTGGACGATAGGAATGATGCCTTCCGTGATTAGGTGGTTCAGGAAATCGGAATCTATCCGGTCCACACGGCCTCCCCGCAAGTAGTCGACCCCTTTGATGACTCCAATGTGCTTGGAGCGGACAGAGTTCGTGATGGCGCACTTGAGACCCGATTGGGTCAGGGCTTCAAGAATTTGGTGGGATGCCCGAGAGGATGCCCGAATCGCCAAATCCAATGTAGCTTCATTAGTAGGACCGGACCCATCCGAATTGCTGATATCTATGGATCTTTCTTCGGCTAGGCGGGAAAGCTGCTTCCCTATTCCATGAACTATGACTACATTGATTTGCAAGCTGCGCAATACGGCAATATCCAGGAGAATATTTGGCAGATTATCGCTCTCGATAATCGAGCCATCCAAAGATACGACGAAAGTTTGTCCCAAAAATCTTGGTACATAGTTGAGAATCCCGCGAAGATCGGTTGGCTTAATTCTGGAAATGCTTTCGTCCATTTTACTGGAAAGTTGCTGGTCCTATTCGCTTATCGTCTCGCGAATGGCAATTGAATTTTCTTACGGCTAGCTCTTGGCAGAAAGTTTTGCGACTCCAAGAGGCATAGACTCTATTCGGACTCCGTAGGCTGAGCGGATTTGGCCTGGATCTGCCATCGGAAGATGGACGTGGCGTTGTAGAGGTTAATATCGATCGAGGGAGCGGCCAGAGGTCCGGTTTCGATCGAAACATATATAGTTTCCAGATCGCCGCGCTGTTCGTCCGTAAGGCTAGTCGACTCCTTTTCTATCCGAAGCTCTGGCAATATCAGAAGCTGGTTCTCCTTGTAGAGCGTAGTCAGATACAAGTCCGGGTGATTAGCGTATCCGCTCGGCAATTGTAGAGCCAGATTTAGCGGTACTGATGCAATATAGAAAGCGTCGGTTCCGACTACTGTTAAGTCTGGAACAAGTATGGGCTTGCGAGGGAGATAATAGACAACCTGAGAAGGTAGCGCTTCTTCCAAAGGGAGTTCCCGAGAAATCAGTGAGACAGAAGTTAGGTCCCAGTTAGACAGACTGCCAGCCACCTGGTCGGAGGGGAGGCTATACCATCCATACATGTTTTTCAATTCGGCGGCTCGAGTTCTGTCCTCCATCGCCTCGCTTGGAAGGTAGGGCGGCTCAAGTTTGCGAAACGAAAATTGTACCCAGGTGTAGAATGCCATGAATCCAATGATGGCGACCACGATGGGCCACATCGGCCAAGGCTTGCGCTGACGGGCCGAAGATCCGGGTTTGCTTTGGTAAGGC
>Ga0208624_1000511_pt1 | contig 19932 bp, 17 predicted proteins | sample Knorr_S23_td_DCM_FD_185607 | JGI IMG/M metagenome (GOLD analysis project Ga0208624, IMG submission 185607) | Marine microbial communities from Southern Atlantic Ocean transect - Knorr_S23_td_DCM_ad_71m_LV_A (SPAdes) (version 2) | ecosystem: Environmental > Aquatic > Marine > Oceanic | place...
AACAAACCGGAACAAATTCTTCGCCACTTTAATTCGGAGGCCTCCAGGCCCACCCCCTCCACAAGCCAAACATCCCCCATCCACGTGCACACCGCAGCACGGTCTGGGCGATCCGGATCAAAATCAAACCCACCCAGACGCATCCACGATTCCCATGGATTGGCAGAGGCATCGGGTGCAGGAAGGACATCGACCGCAAAAGCGCTCTGATCATCCCCACGCTCCACTTGAGTTGTGATCACCTTTTGACCAAAACGTGGCGGACCACCCCCTGTCAGTTGCGAGAAATCAACTTCCTGAACCACGCCGGCCAATCCTCTCAACGAGGGCTCATCCAGGCGAGCCACCAGCAGGTGCCATTGCCTTTTTCGTTGAGATGGTTCGACCACCATCTCGACGAAACCCTCACTCCGCTGCAAGCCAACGGTATCACTCCCTTGGATCCACACTGCAAGATCGGATCGATCGGGGGCCACCCGAGCCACGAGTCGGTCTTTGGAAGAAAGCAATTCAAAGCTTCTGACAAAAACAGGCGCATCTCCGTATTCCAGGATACTCGGATGTTCAAGGAAGTGGTTCTCGCCCACCGTGTATTTCACGACAACTTTGTCTCCGTGATAGTAGAGGCCTTTGTAATGCACCCAGTCGCGAGGCAAAGGGCCAAATCGACGTCCATCTCGACCGATGATTCGCTGGTCTTCCCAGCTTTGTTTTCGTGGGTGCTGCCAGGCTGGAGCATCGGGCATTTCAAAAGCGATATCCCCTGAAATGGAAGTATGCGTCCCGTGAGATCCATCAAAAGCAATGCCCCTCCAGTCTACAAAGGAGTCTCCGGAATAAGCGGCTGCCACCCGCATGGTGTCTTCATCATAGACCATCCAGGCATGGCCCTTTGAAACACCCCCTTGGCCAGGGTCCAGACGCACATTGATCCCCTTTTGTGCAATGTTCCAATCAGGAGTTTTCTTGGCATCGTTGACTTGATAAGTCCACATCAAGGCAGGGCCGAAGTCCATTTTCTGATATTGTGGACTCTCGGAGTTCTCTTCAACCACTGCGGGATCCTGAAGCTTCAAGGGTCTGGGCAATGAAGCCAGATAAGCAGGGCTCACATCAAAGTATTGCTCGCGGTGATACGGACGCACCAGGGCTTCTCGAATATACTGGATGACCGCATATTTTTGCCGAGGCGTGTATTGACCCTGGGGGACCATCATCCCATATCCATGGGTCAAGGTCTGATACATGGCGTAGGGATCATGGCCATTGCGAAAATCACCTTCGTGGAATTTCAACGCCGTCGGAAGGAAGCCAGGTTGCTGAGCCGTCCCGTGGCAAGTCACACAAAGGCCCTGATAAATTTTTTCGCCCTCCTCAAGACTCGTCGCATCCCAGCCTGCAATCAGGCCGGCATGATCCACCTCACTCAAAGGCTGAACCCATGCCTTGATAACATCGACGTTTCCTTCCAGTCGAGGGATGACCCCAAAGCCCTCGCTTCCCTCTCCATCGAACGTCTCCTGAGGCAGCGCTCCCTGCCATGAAAGATTGGGTGGATCCAGAGGCTCCTGCTCCGATTCCAGCCAAGCCTTCAAGTGATCTTCCGAAAGCCCATCCTTCCAAAACCGCACTTCCTGAATCCATCCACCTTTCCAATCCAGCCCAAAATCCGAGGCGGAATGGCCAATTTTGAACCGATGAAGAGGCTCATCCTTGGCCGAGAATCCCTCCTTCGAGGCTATGGGCTTTCCATCCAGGAACAGCCGCGTCTCCCCATCACGAACCTGAAGGACCACGTGGTGCGGTTGACCATCGTTGACCGTGGCGTCCGAGTCCATGGCCCCCAGCCAGCCAATATCATAGACCAACCGCCCATTGCGAATGAAGAGGGCCTTGGCATTGGGAGACCACTTGGCATCAGGCGCACTCTTGGAAAACAGAGTACCTTCACCTGTGGTCTGAAAACGAACCGATGCCGTATAGGATGCGTCCATGCGGAAAATATTTTGCGCATCTTCCAGAGTAGACTCAAAACGGTTGGAGTCCTGTATCGGCAAGGCCAGTTTCAGCATCTCACGGCCATCCAGGGTAGCCACCAATCGACCCTCCTTACCGGGGCTGTGTTCGTGCTCCACGGACAGCACGTGATGACCAGTCAACAACCTCAGGGAAACTTCGGGTCCAAGATGCAAGCGCGCCTCTTGTACTGCCGGTAATTGATAGTGGAGAAAAAGTCGAAAGTTGGCTCGAGAAGGCTCCTTTCCTGAATACTGAGGCTCAAAAATGGGCATCATCAGTGCATCCACTCGCTTGGACGGCGGATAGCCATTGGATTGCGCCAGGAGTGCTTTGCTTGCCAGAAGGCTCATGAACATCCAGCAAAGCCATGAAAGACTTAAGAAGCCACGCACCCTGCCAAGCAGGATCCCATCGAATGAAGGGAAGCGGATAGCTTGAGCGGCGTATTTGGAGGGAATGTTGTATTTCTTCATGTTTGTAATGGGTCGATGAATCATGCACGAACGGCCTGGAGGGGCATTGATTGTTGAGAAAATATTTTCTAGAAAGTAAATCACGGATTCCTGGGTGTGTGGCGCAATGTCAGCATCAGGCATCCTGACAAGGTCAGGGAAAGGCCAAGATAGGCCCAACCCCCAGCATAACCGCCGGTCATTTCCTTCAGAAAACCGGTAATGTAAGGCCCGACAAATCCACCTGTATTGCCAAAAGAGTTGACCATTCCAATGGCTCCAGCAGCAGCCGACCCTGTGAGAAAGGTCGTAGGATAGGACCACCAGACACCAAATGGAGCATAAACACCCACTGCAGCAACACAAAGCATGAGATACCTCAGCCAGGCGCTCTCAAAGGCGTTACCCAGCAAAAGTCCCAAGGCTCCGATGAACATACCGATGGCCCCATGCCAGCGCTTTTCCCCGGTCAAAGAGGATCGATGGCCTATCCACAGCATGAATCCCAGAGACAGGGTCATCGGGGGCACGACCATCCAGCCAATCGCTAGATCAGACCAACCTGAGAAAGACTTCAATACCGATGGCATCCAATAACTGAACCCCCAGAAACCTGTAATCCAAAGGAAGTAAATCAAACACAATTTGAGCACCTCGCGGTCTGAGAGAGCCTGGCACAGGGTGTAGGGTCGCCTCTGACGCTTCTCCTCGGATTCTCGGCGATACTGCATCGTCAACCAGTCTCGCTCAGCCGGCGAAAGCCAGGCTGCCTGGGAAGGTTCATCGCACATCCACCGGACCAGGATCACGGCGAATAAAACAGCGGGGATGGCTTCCAGTAAAAAGAGGGTCTGCCAACCTTCGAGACCAGGAAGGGACAAACCCAGAATCCAACCCGCCAATGGAGCGCCGATCATGTTCGACACCTGGAGCGATGCGAGAAGCAGTGCGATGGCTCGAGGGCGATCCTGTGCCCCAAACCATCTTGGAATGCAGGAGGCATACAAGACGGGATAAAGGCTGGCCTCGGCAACCCCGAGGAGAAATCGCAGCAAGTAAAACTCCCAGGTCTCCGACATGAAAGCCATGAGTCCGGACACGATCCCCCACGTGACCATGATCCTAGCCAACCACCACTTGGGACTTGTGCGCTCCGCGATAAGGGCCCCGGGAATTTCGAAAAGCACATAGCCCAGAAAAAAGATCCCTGCCCCCAAACCAAACACTTCATCAGAAAAGTGCAGATCCTGATTCATGGTTAGCTTGGCATAAGCCAAGTTGACGCGATCCAGGTAGGCGATGACCGATGTAATGAATAAAGGCGGCAGAATGCGAGCGTAGGCCTTGCGGCGCGCACTCGCGGCTACCTCTTCGGCACTGTTTGGTCGGAGCGTCATTGGAAGTCCCAATGAAATTAGAATCAATGGCCGCCACTGTCCATGCACAATGGGATATTTTGACATTGAAGACCCAAGCCAAACAGTGAAACATCAGGACCGTGAACCTCTGCAACCCCATTTCCTCCATCAGTCCCGTCATGGTTCGAATCCCATGGGTGACATGCTGCCTCCTGCTCAACCTGACGATCGCAACGCATGCCGTAGAGTGGACCTCCTTGTTCGATGGAGTCCATCTCGACGGCTGGATCAAGCGCGGGGGCAATGCCACCTACCAAGTTCAGGATGGGGTGATCGTTGGCACCACTCAACAGGGAGGTGCCAATACCTTTCTGTGCACTCAGCGCGATTATGACGACTTTATTCTCGAGCTTGAGTATTTGGTCGATCCCGCGATGAACTCGGGAATCCAAATTCGCAGCTTGAGCAAACCAGATTACCACAATGGCGTGGTCCACGGCTATCAGGTGGAGATTGACCCGAGTCCGAGAGCATGGTCAGGCGGGATCTACGATGAAAGCCGACGCGGATGGCTCTATCCACTGAAGGACCATCCCAAAGCTCAAGCGGCCTTTCAGCAAAACCAGTGGAACCACTACCGCATTGAAGCCGTGGGAGATTCCATCCGCACTTGGGTCAACGGCATACCGGCTGCTGATTTGCGCGATTCATTGAATCTCTCAGGCTTCATCGCCCTGCAGGTGCATGGTACGAACCGTAAGGAACCCATGCAAATCAAGTGGCGCAACATCCGTATTCAGGATCTGGGCAAGCACCGGTGGAAGCCTTTGTTCAACGGTAAGAACCTCAGCGGCTGGCATGCCCTTCCCGGAGGCAAGTGGGAGGTCGTCGATGGGGCCATCCGCGGAACCAGCGAAGCCAGTGAACCGCGGCACGGCCTGCTGGTTTCCAACCAAACCTATGACGACTTCACCGTTCGCGCCTCCTTCAAGGTGACCCGAGGAGATAGTGGGTTTTATTTTCGCTCTGAGAAATCAGGAGATGGAGTCGGGGTGCATGGATTTCAAGTAGAAGTGGATACCTCCTATGAAACAGGAGGCCTTTACGAAACCGGGGGTCGTGCGTGGGTGGTCGAGCATCCAGCCGACAAAAAGACGTCCTGGTATCGGAAGGGAGAGTGGAACCAACTCACCGTATCAGCCCACGGCCAGCGCGTCACCGTTCATGTCAATGGGCAACAGACCGCTTCCCTCCCAAAGGATTCAGGTCGTCTTTCCGGGCATTTGGCACTTCAGCTCCATGGGGGTCAGGATATGTGGGTGGAATATCGCGATATCGAAATCCTCTCCAAACCTTGAGGCTCTTTGACTTTATGCTCCACTCCATCTAAGTTGCGGCGTTATGGATCATCTGCATGCTCCTTGGCGCATTGGCTACATTCTGGCACCCAAACAGCCCAAAAGTGATGCATCCCTTTTCACTCGCATCGCTGAGTCATCCGAAGACGAAGCCCATTTGGTCGTCTATCGGGGTAAGTCGACGTATGTCCTTCTCAATCGCTATCCATACAGTGGAGGCCATTTGATGGTCGTACCTTACCGACAAGTCGCTTCGCTGGACGCCTTGGCGCAGGAGGAGCGCTCTGAACTCATGGAAACCACAAATCGGACGATCAACATACTGAAAGAAGTCATGGCACCTCAGGGCTTCAATGTTGGCATGAACCTGGGATCCGTCGCCGGTGCGGGCATCGAGGAACACCTCCACATGCACATCGTGCCTCGCTGGGGGGGAGACACCAATTTCATGCCGGTGATTGGTTCCACAGCTGTCTTACCCCAGGCTCTCGAATCCCTGGCTGCACAAATCAGAGAGGCTTTTGATGCTCTTGACTAGCGTCTCTTTGGCCACCTCCGTAGAAGTTTTTCACGAAATCAGGCACCTAACTTGATCCATCACCCATTTATGGTTACCGAGACCCTTCACTACGAAAGCGCTCACCAAGCTCAGCTCCTTTTCGCCAACGATGATCGAAACCTCAAGCACCTGGAAAACGAACTCGGCGTTCGAGCTGTCAGCAGGGACGGCTGGATCAAGCTGGAGGGAGAGGCCGAAAAGGTCCACTCGGCCAAAGAGCTTTTCCTAACACTCGAGCAGGCCCTCAAGGGTGGCAGCCCGATTCGGGTCAGAGAATTCAATCAATCTCTGGAAGTGATTAAACAACATGGGACCGGGGCCTTGAAAACGCTCTATGACGAGCGTATCCAGACTTCCAACCGCAAGCCTCCGATCCATCCCAAGACCGCGGGGCAGAAGAAATATATCGAAGCCATACGCAAACACGATGTCACCTTCGGAATAGGTCCAGCTGGTACGGGCAAGACTTATTTGGCCATGGCGATGGCCGCCCAGGCCCTGAAGGCTGGATCGGTCAATCGTATCATACTCACCCGACCCGCTGTCGAAGCTGGGGAGGCCCTTGGCTTTCTTCCCGGGGATCTCTACGAGAAGCTCGATCCCTATTTGCGACCCCTTCAGGATGCCCTCCATGACATGCTACCACCGGAAGAAATCGAAAAATATCGCGATCGGGGTATCATTGAAATTGCTCCACTGGCTTACATGCGTGGACGGACACTCAATTACGCCTTCATCGTTTTGGACGAAGCCCAGAACGCGACGACCGAACAAATGTTCATGTTTCTCACTCGGCTGGGCATGAATTCTCGGGCGGTCATCACCGGCGACCCCACCCAAATCGATCTCCCCAAGCACAGGCCCTCCGGGCTATTGGAGGCAAAAAAAGCGCTCCAGGGTATCGAGGGTATTTCCATTGTGGAATTCGAGCGCAAGGATGTGATTCGGCATCGCCTGGTGCAGAAAATCGTCGCAGCATATGAAACGCATCGTCAAAAGCAAGAAGCCTGATTTCGTTTCAAAAACTGTCCTCTTTCAAGGACTCTCCCAATCAGCAGGTCATGGTCAAGCATTCCAAGCAGCATTGCGTTGAAGTGCGCAATCGGCAAAAAAAATGGCCTATGGACCGGTCTCAAGTTCACGCGATCAGCCTGTGGGTCGCTGGGAGTCTGTTCAAGGATCGAGACATGGATCTTTCGGTACAATTTCTTTCCTCTGCACGCATGGCAGAGATCAACCAATCGTTTCTGGGACACGAAGGCCCCACCGATGTCATCACCTTTGACTTGAGTGAGGAGGCACCGGAAGACACCCTGGTCGGTGAGATTCTCATTTGTCCCGATGTGGCCATGGCTTTCAGCCAGTCATTCGGTACCCACTGGTATGAAGAATGCATGCGCTACCTGATACATGGTCTGCTTCACCTGGCTGGGTTCGATGACCTCGAACCGGAACCCAGGCGACTCATGAAGCGCCACGAACATCGATGGGTGCGCCGGATGCATGAGCACTTTTCACTTCCGAAGAACCCTCCTTCAGCCAAAGCTCGGAGGAGGACTTCTTTTCCATCCAAATAGCCCTTCATGGAACAAACCCTGGGCATTGTCATCCGATGGTTTCGCTATTCCGATTCGAGCCTCATCGTGCATTGGGTCACTCAAGATCATGGGCGGCTCAACACCATGGCACGTGGGGCCTTGAGGGCCAAATCCAGTTTCAAAGGTAAGCTCGATTTATTCAACCAGTGCCAATTGTCCTTCAAGCGAAGTCGTCAATCCACCCTGCATACCCTGCATGAAGTTCAGCTTCAAAAGCATCATTCGGCACTCAGTCGACAACTGAGCCGTTTCGAGCAGACGTGTTACGCCTCACAACTCATCAGCCAATGTATCGAGGAAGACACTCCCGTTGAGGGGCTTTTCGAACTTTTTGATGCCTACCTGATGGGGATGCAGGTAGCCCAGACCGAGAGTTGCCTTCAAACCCTCTGCTTTGAGTGTCACTTGCTGGATCTGCTGGGATCCCTCCCGCCATCCACCCATCCGAGCCTGCCTTCTTCGGTCAGGGATATCGTCATTGATTGGATGCAAAACCCATCCAGGAGTCTTTCGACCGGTTGCAAAGCATTGGAGCCTCCCTTACTTCGAAAACTGGCTGATTACCTGGGGCATCAATGGATTGCGTATCTGGGTCGCCCACCCAAAAACCGCCTCAAGTGGATCCCGTAGAGACCGTTTTCAGGATGGCAAGGCCCGTTCACAACACCTGATCGCATACCTGAATGCCATGGCGCAAGGACTGCATGGGATCCTTCCAGGTGGGAATGAATTCGTGAGCCACATAGCCCTGATAACCGGTACGCAGTATTTCCCTGATGATGGCCGGATAGTGAATCTCCTGCTGATCATCCAACTCCCCTCTTCCTGGATTGCCTGCTGTATGATAGTGGCCAATGAAGGGATGGTAACGCCGAATGCGTCGTATCACGTCTCCGTGCATGACCGAGACGTGATAGATATCAAAAAGCAATTTGAAATAGGGTGACCCCACTCTCTCGATGAGTTTCACACAGAAGTCGACATTATCCCCGAAATAGCCCGGATGACCTTTCATGGGATGAGATCCATCGCGCGAATTGAGATGCTCCAGCACCAAAGTGACCCGATGCTTCTCCGCGTGAGGCAACACCTTTTTCCATGTCTCGACACACAACTTGGCAGCTTGTTCATCATCCATTCCCTCAAAGCGCATGCCTGTGAATGTAATGACCTTATCGGCCCCTACTGAAACCGCCAGGTCGATGGCTCGAATCAGCCCTTGGACGACTGGCTCGGTGTAGGCGGGGTTGCATGGCCCTTCCCTGAAACCATGCCCTCCGGAGACGAGAGAAATCTGGAGCCCTAATTGCCTGATATCCTTGTAGGCAGAGGCCGGGACGCCTTCCATGGCCACCAAACCCATGGCTTTCCCATGCCTCGCCAATTCCAGAGGAGACATCGGATTGAAACACCAGCCCATGACCGAATGGCGGACAGGCCCTTGTGCCACATAATCCGGCTGAAGTTCCGATTGCGCGAGCTGAGCCATCAGGGAGGGTGCTATACCTAAACCCATGGCAGCCGAGGGAACTTGCTTGATGAAATGCCTTCGGGAAATGTTCATGGTGAATGCTAGAAGATTAGGACAGCCCGGGACACCTCACCAGCTCAAAGACACTCAGGATGCTTCCTTCTGAGAAGACCCGGCAACGGCTTGTTCGAAGACCTTCAGTCGTGGAAAAGCACTACAGCTTTGATCAATCCCGGGAAGGTCTCTGAGCAACTGTGCTCGAGTAGGAACCTCTCCCCAGGCTGTCACCATGAAGGCTTCACGCGCTCGATGGTCCGAGCAGGCAAGTTCCCGATTTTGTCGAATGAAGCGATCCCTCAACTCGCCTTTCCAAGCTTCGAAATTTCTTGGTGTTTTCATTTGATGACGCCCCACCCAAGGCAGCCACTCGAGTATCTGGCTTTGATGGCACCAGGTCATTTGGGCAATGGCTTCAAACACCTCCTCCACATCGACCAGGAAATCGGGATGATTGGAACCCGCCATGTATCCATCATAAGTGTTCAAAATCACTGGAACCTTGCAAGGCATCGCGGGTCCTTCCATGGCAGGATATTCTTCCACAAACGCATGGGGAACATTGATCATGTAGGCCACTTTCCGAACCGCCTCAGCCACCGCTATGTGGTCCACATGGACTCCTGCGAAAGGATCGGAAGGCACAGGCGGGCAGAAAAGATAATCGGGCTCGAAATCCCTGATCGCTTTCCACAGGGCAGCCAGGAGGTCGCGAGTGACAAGCAAGCATGCTTCACGAGGAATCGTACCGTCCGGCAGGTACAAGGATTGAAATTCATACTTTCCGATGCGCGCCGATGCACGCTGTTCCGCCATCCTCACTTGAGTGGTTTTTCCCGGGTCATGCACATGGTGACCCGCTCGACCGTCGGTGCAAACAAGAACCCTGGCATTCAAATCATCACCGAGTTTTTGCCGCCAAAGTTCAAACAAACCGGATGCCGTAAACTCATAATCGTCGAAGTGAGCATGAACAAAGAGAATCCTCATGGCTGCTGATGATGATTATTTATGCACTGTTGTCGATCTTCGATCCATTGGATGATGGCTATTGTCTCGGGCTGAACCCCGAAAATCCGTTTTGGATATTGACCTAGAAATTGAGTAAAAATAAGGTAATCTTTCAAGACGGCCCTATCAATCAACCACACGGAATGCCCAAGATTTACGACAACATTGTTCAGACCATCGGTCACACTCCTCTGGTCAGACTCAATCGAGTGACCGAAGGGGCTCAGGCGACTGTGCTGCTGAAATGCGAATTTTTCAATCCGTTGGGGAGTGTCAAGGATCGTATCGGAATGGCCATGATTGAGGATGCAGAAAACCGAGGCATCCTCACTTCAGAGACCATCATCATTGAACCCACCAGCGGCAATACAGGGATCGCACTAGCCTTTGTCGCGGCAGCCAAGGGATACAAGCTGATCCTGACCATGCCGGAAACCATGTCGCATGAGCGAAGGACTCTGCTTGCATTGTTGGGCGCGGAATTGGTACTGACTCCCGGATCACTCGGAATGAAAGGGGCCATCGACAAGGCCCAAGAATTGGCTACCCAGACACCCAATGCCTGGATTCCCCAGCAATTTGAGAACCCATCTAATCCGGAGATCCATCGCCAAACCACAGCTCAGGAGCTATGGGACGACACGGATGGTGCCATCGATATTTTAGTAGCCGGGGTGGGTACGGGAGGGACCATTACCGGTTGCTGCGAAGTCATTCGGTCAAAGAAGCCTGATTTCCAAGCCATTGCTGTCGAACCCAGCGATTCTCCAGTCATCAGCCAAACCCTCCAGGGCGAAGCTTTGACACCAGGCCCCCACAAGATTCAGGGAACAGGCGCTGGGTTTATTCCACACAACCTTCATCTCGAGGATGCCCAGAGTCAGCCGCAGATCCAGGAGTGCATTCGAGTCAGTAACGAGGATGCCTTCACCATGGCTCGTCGCTTGGCGAAGGAAGAAGGTCTACTGGTCGGCATCAGTACCGGCGCCAACGTGATGGCTGCCCTTGAGGTGGCCAAACGCACTGAAAACAAGGGTAAAACCATCGTCACGATTGCCTGCTCAACGGGCGAGAGGTACTTGAGTACTCCCCTTGCTGCAGAAGCACGTGCTGAGGTTGATGCTTGAGCACTGAGCGAGCAGCCCCCTTCTCAAAAAATGACGTGGGGGAAAGCGCGACCTTCTACCGCCTGCCAGACCTTGAAGAGTCCATTTTTCCTCGTCCAGGAGTTTTAACCTCGGTCATGATCCGCTGCCGACTCATCCATGGCAAAAGATTCCTCAGGAGCTCGAACCAGGCGGTGCCTGGCATAGGCAGCAAAGTAAACGATGCCAATGACAAACCACAATAGTGCCCCGACAACTGCCGCACGGTAATCAGCGTTGAGAAAAAGGGCGCCCAAGGTAATCAGGGATAGCACCATGGCGATCATGGCCCCAAGACGCCCGGCTGGACTGATGTAAGGTCGTTTCATAGCAGGGAACCGCCGGCGCAACCTGAGATAGGAAATCATCTGCATGACATACGCAATCACGGCTCCAAAGACAGCCATATTTAACAAAGCTGCTCCGACCGCACTGCTGGGCGATGCAAAATGAATGACCAAGGCTACCCCATAGCCCATCACTCCTCCTGCTACCAGTGCCACATGCGGTGTCTGTCGTTTGGGAGCTGTCAATGAGAGGATCGATGGGAAGTAACCCGCGCGCGAGAGCGAGTAGATCTGCCGGCCGTAGGCATAAATGATCGAATGAAAGCTGGCTACCAGGCCAGCCACCGCCACCAAGGCAAGTAGCTTGGTCCCCATACCGCTACCAAAAATGGTTTTGAACCCGTCAAAGAGTGGCTCATCACTCGACCCGATCCCTTGAGAACCCGGAGCGATACCTGCATTCAAGATCAAGGTCGCAAACGCGCATACAATCAACGTCATGAGACCACTGACCATGCCTTTGGGTAAATCTTTCTGAGGGTGTTTGGATTCTTCTGCTGCCAAGGGAAGTTGCTCGATAGCCAGGTAAAACCATACGGCAAAAGGCAAAGCCGATAAGATGCCGCCCCATCCTGTAGGAAAGAAGCGCGAACCGCCTTTCTCGGGTTCGATATTCAAAGCCTGCTGCCAATCGAAATGTGGCAGCGCTCCCAGATAAAACACTAGGAGAATTCCCAACGCTATCAGGGTAATCCAAACGGAGAATCGGAAGGATATTTCAACGCCCCAGATATTGAGCCCTACAAACAGGGCATAGGCCACCAACCACCAGAGTGGTTCCCACGCGTCAGGGGTTTCAAAAATGGCCCCTAAATACCCCCCAATACCGACCACAATGACTGCTGGCGTCAGGATGTACTCCATGTTTTCTGCCAAGCCGGTCAGATAACCACCCCATGGGCCCATCGCCGTCCTGGCAAAGGAATAAGCCCCACCGGTGTGCGGCATGGCAGCAGCCATCTCAGCAATACTGAAACACAATCCGACATACATCAACGTGATGCACAGGGTTGCTACCAGCAACCCGCCAAAGCCACCCGCAGTCAGGCCATAGTTCCAACCAAAAAAATCGCCAGAAATCACTGCGCCAACGCCGAGAGCCCAGAGATGAAAAACCCCGGCAAAACGCTTGAGTTGCCTTTTTTGAAAATAGTCATCTTCCACTTCCCGGTAAGAGACTTTCGGTCCTTGAGAATGCCCGGGATCACTCATGGATGTGCTCTCCCTGGAGACCTCTCCTGATTCAATGCCTGCTCGGCGGCTCGATAAACCTCCTGGAGGGGAACGCCTTCCTTGAGAGCTGCCTTCTCACAGGAATCAAACTCCGGGGTGCATCGAACGCATTGCCCGTCCAAATACCCCTCCTTGGTGGCGATCGGACCATAGACAGTGCGTATTTGCCCCGCCTTTCGTTGCAACTTTTTGCGATCCCAAAGGGTACTGCGAACCCCAAAGGCTGAAGTATGAAGCAGGATCAGACGTCGCATGGCATCGGCCTGCTCGGAGGCTACGAGAACATTGAGCAATACACCGGGACGGTGTTTTTTCATTTGGATGGGAGCGTAGAAAACATCCAAAGCCTCGTGCTGAAAAGCAAGATCCATGAAGTGACCCAACACCTCCGGGTGACAGTCATCCAGATTGGTCTGAAGAAGAAGGACCTGGTCAGATTCCCACTCGTCATCCTGGGACGCATCAGATGCCTGACCGAGCACCGCTCGCAGCACATTGGGACGGCCCGGAATATCGCGCCCACCCAGCCCATAGCCCACTTTTTCAGCGACCAAGCCCTTCATCAGACCAAAGGATTGCGAGAACTCTGCCAAAAGGGCCGCACCCGTCGGAGTCACCAGTTCGTATGGAAGGTCACACTGGGTGAGGGCAATGCCAGCTTCACCCAATATGGAAAGCGTTGCCATGGTAGGCACCGGAAATTTACCGTGAGCGCAGTGAACAAACCCAGTCCCTTCGACGACAACCGAAGCTCGCACCTGAGGTTTTCCCATGGACTCCAGCGCAATGCAGGCACCCAGAATGTCCACGATCGAATCCACGGCGCCTACTTCGTGGAAATGCACTTCATCGGGAGGTAACCCGTGAACCTTGCCCTCAGCCACAGCAATGCGATGAAAAACGGATTCAGCTTTCTCTTGGACCCAGGGAGACAGCGCACTCGATCGAATCAATTCCTTGATCTGGGCAAAATCTCGCGCGTGCTCCGTATCGTGCCCATGGTCTTCCATGCCACCGTGGCTGTGCGAACGGCCACCGTGGCTGTGCGAATGGCCACTGTGACTATGCGAATGACCCCCGTGAGAAGAAACATTCTGATCAGGGGGGTTTTGGGGTGCGTTCAACAAGACATCAAACTTCACTCCCTCCACACTGGAGCGGCTGGAACGATGAATCCTCAACTCGTAGTCACCCACATCAAGCAAGGCAAGCTGCTCGCGCAAGTACGATTTATCCAGGCCTAGATCAAGCATGGCACCCAAGAACATGTCACCACTGATTCCACTAAAAAGATCCAGGTATAGTGTCTTCATGAACTTTTATGCTCGGTATGGATCATTCGAAGGATCTGGCTGGCGGCGTAGGCCGCCCCAAACCCATTGTCAATGTTCACAACGGTCACTCCACTCCCACAACTGGTCAGCATGCCCAATAAAGCCGCTACCCCTCCAAAACTGGCTCCATATCCCACGCTGGTTGGAACGGCGATGACTGGCTGTGAAACCAAACCTGCCACCACACTTGGAAGAGCCCCTTCCATGCCGGCGACCACAATAATGACCTCAACGCTCTGCAAACGATCCATGGAAGCCAACAAACGGTGCAGACCCGCCACTCCGACATCATAAAGCCGATCCACCTGATGTCCCATGACGGTGGCGGTAAGAGCTGCTTCTTCAGCAACTACCAAGTCACTGGTTCCAGCAGAGACCACACAAACACACCCTTTGGGAGCCGGTTGCTTGGGCCCCTTCCACATCAGACAATGAGCACCTTCCTCGTATATCAAGTCAGGGCACAAGGCCTGCACCTCATCAGCCGCTTGAGCGTTTACGCGGGTCACCAACACGGCATGCGATTGATGGGAGAGTTTGCTGACAATGGCAGCGATTTGCTCAGGCGTCTTTCCTTCGCCAAAAACCACCTCTGGAAAACCTTTACGTAGGGCTCGATGGGTATCGATTTTGGCAAAACCCAATTCCTCAAAAGGAGCTCTTTGAAACTGCTTGAGCAGCTCCTCCTGCGAGAGATCCCCGTCCTTGTAGGCCTTTAAATAACGGCCAGCCTCATCAGGAGTCATTCGGAGACCATGCCACGCCCCATGGGGAAGGTCACGTGGAAAGTCCCAAAACCCACCCAAGGTGGGAGGGCAGAAGACGGAAGAAAGCGTTAATGAACTTCAAGGATGTGATCCATGAGGCTGGGAAGCTGGGAAAGCACCCCTGACCGATCGGCAATCAACGTCGCCCCCGCCAGGCGCGCAGACTCTTCAAGACCATCGCCAAGATTGGCATAAGCAAGTATGGGGAGGTGTTGGGTCTGTAGGTCCTCCTTGATGGTGCGGATGGCTTCCAAATGCTGGTCCACATCGGGTTCCAAATCGCACACCATGGCCATGGGAGATAGTTCCCTCACCTGGTCTGCCAAGCTAGATGATGGGGAGGCACTCTTGACACGGAATCCCAGTTCCTCCAGTCGGTGAACCAAGCGGCTCCCAGGCATCAGGTTCTGGTAATGAATGAGCACCAAAGGCGAGTTCATACAAGAACCAACTTACTGGCAGATGCGCATGATTTCAAATCGTTTTGCCCGACCCTTGCGCTGTGCGGGAAACACGGAGGCCTGTTTCCCTCGGCGCATCGGGTCACCGAGAGCAACCTGAATGGGATCAGTTTTGATTGACCCGCTTGAGGAGCTGATACGCCTTGGCCGCGTTGGGATCTCCATCTTCCATGGCATAAATGAGCTCCTGTTCGAGATTGATCAAGGAATCCCTGACGGCGATGCCTTCGTTGACATCCTTCACCTTCCCGGAGAGCTTGATTTCCTGAAGTGAAATAAGGGCATCCCGGTACTTTTTCTTGCGCATGGCCTCTGAAGCCGCCTTGGCATGCTTTTGCAGGGCGCTGTCGGACCCAGCAAAAGCCTCGGAGAGATGATCGGCTGCACCATCAACGTTCTGGCTGTTACGAATGCGGCCGTCATCCCCATCACCTCCACAGGCACTTAAAAAAGCGATGGAAAGAATCAAAAAAGCATGCATCAAAGATGGTTTCATGGCCTTCACAGGAATGTAAACCCAAACACTATTTACCGTTGGCTGAACCAGGATTGCACCAGAATTTGCCAGGGGCACGTCCAGGGAACCCACCGATACCGGCCTCTTCGTAGTAAGCCGTAAATTTCCAATACTCCACGTGTCCCCCAAACATTCCAAGATTGGTTCCACTATTGTGACGCTCGGTCACCCCCTCGTTAGGTCGACTGGCCACGTTGTCATAGTTCGATGGCAATCGCTCATCCGCTTCCCAGTAGAGAAGGGAACCCGCATTGAATTGGTCCATTTTGTAACTCCCCCACTGCTTTCCATTGGGAGAAGTTCCGTAAGCAGTCACCGCTCCGTTCATGACGTAGCTAGAAACCTGCATCTCACGCTGCTTGAACAAAGCTGTGTTGGTCCGCTCCAGCGGACACCAGTAAACCTGACCCGTGGGAATATAATTCCACAATTGGCCAAGAGTCACATCGTGCTCAGGATTTTGTCCTCGCTTGCGAGTGTAAAGCCAGTTGGCCACATCGTAGGTTCCTGAGCTCCACGAGCTGTAGGGCAAGTATTCTTCATTGTCTGTAACATACATGTGGGTGGCCAAAAGCATCTGCTTGAGATTGCTCAGACACTTGGTGCGGTTGGCTTTTTCCTTGGCCTGACTCAAGGCGGGCAGGAGCATACTGGCCAGTATGGAGATGATGGCTATGACCACCAACAATTCGATGAGTGTGAAGGCTTTGCTAGCTTTATCCGGCCGGATAAAACCCGACAAAGGACCACGGGTCGACTTTTTGACTTCAGTGCTCATGGTAGGTTTTCTTGTATGAAAAGAACTGGGCTCCATCAAGCAGATTCATTCTGTCCACTTTTAGCGACCCTCAACTAATTGAAGTATCCGAGGCCACGGATCGGTGGTTGTTCCACATCCAAAAAAAGTGTCTATCCCTTGGATCAGAACCCCTTGGTTTTGCTAGCTATCGGCATGGGGAATCTTTCTGGCAAAAGGCCCGAATGATCCCGGTAAATGCCTGGCAGGAGGATGCTTAAAGGGCCATTTTGGTGATTGTCACTCGCGCATGAGCGTCTTTAAAATCCTCTTCATCATGAACCCTTTCCAGTCTCATCACTGCCTCAGAACCATTCATCGGCCTGAGCCACGGACGCGCCTGCGGATGCCTTTCGCAATGGCCTCCATGCTGACATGTTTCCTACTGGCATGGGTCCCTCTCCAAGCTGCCGAGGATCACCGAGATGAGGAGCCCAGAAACTTGAATGGGTATTTTCCTTTTGAAGTTCCTGCATCCACCACCGCTTGGAGTCAGCAGGCTGAGGAACGACGCCAACAGCTTTTAGTGGCCAACGGACTTTGGCCGATGCCCACGCGCACCCCACTCAACGCTGTTATCCACGGAAAGCTCGATCAGGGAGACTACACGGTCGAGAAGGTCTATATGGAAACCTTTCCCGGGTTCTTCCTGACCGGAAGCCTGTATCGTCCGAAGGGATACGAAGGCCCCAGACCTGCCGTTTTGAGCCCCCACGGACATTGGAATCAGGGGAGGTTCATGGAAAATCTGGAGGTTCTCGATGAAATCAACCAAGGAGCCGAGCGTTTTGAAAATGGCGGAAGGAGCCCCTTGCAGTCCCGCAATGTTCAGCTGGCCCGCATGGGCTGTGTGGTTTTCCACTACGATATGATCGGCTACGCAGACAATGAACAGATCAGTTACGAGCTGGCTCATCGATTTGCCAAACAGCGCGAGCACATGAATACATCGGATGGCTGGGGCTTGTTCAGTGCTCAGGCCGAATCGCGGCTTCAAAGTGTGATGGGCCTTCAGACCTGGAATTCCATGCGTGCACTGGATTTCCTGACCACGCTCCCGTATGTCGACGCTCGGCGATTGGCCATCACGGGAGCCAGCGGAGGAGGCACGCAGTCTTTCATGATGGGGGCCTTGGATCCTCGTCTGGCGGTCTGCTTTCCCGCCGTGATGGTTTCTACCGCCATGCAAGGTGGCTGCACCTGTGAAAATGCCTCCGGACTCCGCATCCATGCTGGTAATGTCGAAATTGCCGCTTTGGTGGCACCCAAACCACTGGGGATGACCGGCGCCAACGATTGGACGGTTGAAATGACGACCAAGGGTTTCCCCCAACTTCAACGCCTCTACGAAATGCTCGGACATAAGGAGCGAGTCTCGCTGACTGCCTTGAACCATTTTGGTCACAACTACAATTATGTCAGTCGCTCAGCCATGTATCACTTCATGAATAAACATCTTGGCCTCGGGCTTCCAACACCCATCGTTGAAGAAGATTATCCGCGGCTGAGCCGATCCCAGCTCACGGTCTGGAGCAACGGCCATGCGCGGCCTGATGGAGGCGAGGCATTCGAAAAAACGTTGCTGAAGCATTGGTCCGATGATGCCGAAAGCAAACTCCAAAAAAGTCAACAGAGCCTTCATGCATTCCGCTATTGGGTTGGAACCGGCATTCGGACCATTCTGGGGCGCACCATGGAAAGCGCTGGACGGACGGAGCTGGAACTGACTCAAAAAACCGATCACGCAACCTACTGGGATATGCAAGGCATTTTGCACAATCAAACGCATGAGGAGACGCTGCAAGTTGCCTATCTGCATCCCAAGGAATGGAATGGGCGCACCTTGATTTGGCCCACCACCCAAGGCCTGGCTGGCTTGTGGGACGCCGAAGGAAAGCTCACTGAAGTCATCAAGGAGGCACTGGAAAACGGATGTACCGTGCTTGGGATGGATTTGAAAGGACAGGGGCCTTCTCCTCTCCCGGCAAACAAGATCGTGGACAACGGACGCGCGTTTGCCGGCTACACCTACGGCTACAATCATCCGCTTTTTGCTCAAAGAGTCCACGACCTGCTCAGTGTCATCGCGCATGTGAAGCACCATCCCGACCGGCCATCCAAAAGCGTCGAGCTGGTGGGGATTGCAGGCACCGGACATTGGGTTGCGGCTGCCAGGGCCCTGGCCCATGAGGTGATCGATCGAAGCACCATTGATCCTTCCGGCTTTCGGTTCGTCCAACTCAAGGATTACCGCTCTAGTGATTTTCTCCATGGTGCCGTCAAGTATGGAGATTTACCGGCCATGCTCGCGCTGGGCACTCCATCTGCACTGAATTTGGTAGTGGACCACAAAGAAGATATGGCGATGGTCAGCGATCTTCATGCATCGGCTGGCTTTCCAGAACGATTCCGTCAGATAAAGTTAGAAGAACTGACAAAAGCCATCCTTCATCCCTGAATCAGAAGGTTCTCAGATCCGGTATGCCTGACCATTTTTTGGAACCGCGTCGACTGCTCCAGTCCACGGGGCAGCGCCCCATTTGACAAACCGATGCTTTCCATTGAATTTATCCAATGAAAGCCCCGTCACTAACGGCTATTTTCTGTATTTTTGGATTCGCTGCCGCACACTCAAAGATGATCTCGGCCCAGCCGAGATTGCTGGACTTCACTATTTCCGAAGGAAAAGTGAATTGCCTGGCAGATTTTAATGAGCCTTTTCGCTGGCAGAACACCCGCTACGATTCGGTTCAAACCTTTCCATCGTTTCTACCATGGCTGCCTGAGATACCCAATACACTGAGGATTGGTGGATCGGGGACTGCCGACTATCGCCTTGGAGACATCATGTTTGCAGGGACTCTTCACGATCTTGAATCGAATACCATGGAGATCGGCTTGATGGGATGGTTGCTACCCCTTCAAGGCATTTTCAATCCAGAGCGTGGGCTATTGAAGTTTGATGATCTGGATTTCATCCCTTTTTTCCCAACGCCGAGATGTCTCATCGAACAGTCCTCCGATCTGACTCATTGGGAACCTGTCTCTGGCCTCGCGGATTTGCCCAAAGAATATCAATGGCCAGAACCCACGATGGTTTCCTGGACCCTTCCTGGCAGCGCATCGGCTTTCTTCAGGATCCGGATGATTCCCTAATCAATGCCATTTGACAGTGCCTCACAAGAACTGTGTGATCTGTTGGTGACGTGATTAGGAAGAAAGAGTGGAGCGGGTGAAGGGAATCGAACCCTCGTAGCCAGCTTGGAAGGCTGGAGCTTTACCACTAAGCTACACCCGCAAAACGGAGGGGCATCATGGGCAACAGAGCTTGCGTTGTCAATTCCGCACTGATTATCTTTTCCTTACATGAGTAATCTTCTGATTCAGAATGGCCGGATCGTGGATCCGGCGAGCGGCCTGGACTCCCACCAATCGCTATTGATTCGTGA
>Ga0208624_1000513_pt1 | contig 19904 bp, 15 predicted proteins | sample Knorr_S23_td_DCM_FD_185607 | JGI IMG/M metagenome (GOLD analysis project Ga0208624, IMG submission 185607) | Marine microbial communities from Southern Atlantic Ocean transect - Knorr_S23_td_DCM_ad_71m_LV_A (SPAdes) (version 2) | ecosystem: Environmental > Aquatic > Marine > Oceanic | place...
TTTAATTTTTTTTTTTTTTGATTCGTTTTTAATAATATTTGTTGTACTAAACCCAGATAGTATAGGTGAAAAAACTAATTTACCCCCGTAAGATTCAACATAATTTTTTCCTACAACTTCTTTTTTTTTATAATCTTTTCCTTTTACTAAAATATTTGGCTTAATTTCTTTAATTAAATTTTCGGGTGTATCATCATCAAATATTATAACCGAATCCACATTTTTTACATTTTTAAGATTTTCATACCGTGTATTTTGATTTTGTATTGGTCTATTTTTACCTTTTAAACGTTTTATTGAGTCATCACTGTTCAAACCAACAACAAGATAATCTCCTTGATCAGCAGCAAAATCTAATAAAAACATATGACCTGCATGAAGCAAATCAAAACAACCATTAGTGAAAACAATTTTTTTGTTTAGACTTTTATATTTTTTCATTTCAAGTTTAATGCGTAAAGGAAGAATTTTTTTTTTCAATTTTCAATCCATTCTTTTTTCATTTCCACAACTTTTTTTTGAACATAATTTGCAAAATCTATCTTTTTTTTGTTTTTCCACTGGTTAATATTTACAGGTTTTCCAATTCTTAATTGAATTGGGCAGGGTTTGATAAATATTGAACCTCGTTTTAAAACATTTCTTGTGCCACAAACTGCAATTGGAACAACATCCATTTCTAAATCAAACGCAATTGACAATCCCCCTTTTTTAAATTGTTTAATTTTTCCATCAAAAGATCTTGTGCCTTCAGGAAAAATAATTATTGAACGAGGGTTTTTGATAATTGAATTTTTTGCTAATTTCAAAGAATTAAGAGCCTCAATTTTATTAAATCTATCTATAAAAATATGCTGTCCACTTTTCATTGCCCATCCAAAAATAGGTATTTTTTTTAACTCTTTTTTAGCTATTGAAACTAAATGCAAATTAATTGAAGAAAAAATTAAAGGAATATCAAAATTGCTTTCATGATTTGACGCGAAAATATAATTTTTATCTTTTTTCAAATTTTCTAAACCAATTATTTTAATTTTTACACCACTAAAAAAGATTAAAATTTTTGACCAACATCGAATTCCAAAACTTATCAACTTACCTTTTTTATCAATGAAACCTAATACTATGGCCAAAGTCCCAAGCAGAAAAGTCCATAAGACCACATTAATTATAAAAAAAATTGATTTTATCATTGATTATTTGATTAATTTCACTTTAACTAAAATATTTCTTAATTGGTTCAGGTAAATTTATAAATCCGTTCTTATTTTGATAAGTTTCTAACAAAGATACCATTAATCTTGGAGTTGCTAATCCTGACCCATTCAAAGTATGAACAAATTCAGCTTTGTTAGAATTTTCTTTATATTTTATTTTAGATCTCTTTGCTTGAAAGGACTCAAAATTACTACAACTTGAAACTTCCAACCATTCATTTTCTGAAGGAGACCATACTTCAATATCATAACATTTTGAAGCTGCAAAACTTAAATCTCCAGAACACAATGATAATACTCTATAATGTAAACCTAAGGTTTGTAAAATACTTTCAGCATCTGCAAGCAGATTTTCTAATTCAGCATATGATTCATCTGGATGAACAAACTTCACCATCTCAACTTTATTAAATTGATGAACTCTCAACAAACCTCTGGTTTCTTTTCCATATGAACCAGCCTCTCTTCTAAAACAAGGTGAATAGGATGTATATTTTATAGGTAAATCATTTATATTTAATATTTCATCTCTATGAATATTTGTCAAAGGAACCTCAGCAGTAGGGATTAAATAGAGATCGTCTTTATTTATAAAATACATGTCTTCCTCTAATTTTGGTAACTGTCCAGTTCCATATAAAGATTTTTCCAATGCTAAAAAAGGTACGAACATTTCCTTATATCCTTTTTGAACATTATGATCTATCATAAAATTTATTAAACATCTTTCTAGCCTAGCTCCTTGATCTGTGTAAAGAGGAAAACCTGAACCAGATATTTTAGATCCCGCAACGAAATTAATTAGATTATTTGTTGTAGCAATTTCTATATGATTTTTTGGTTTAAAATCAAATTTTGGTTTTTCACCCCAAATTTTTACAACTTTATTATTTGAAGAATCATTACCAATTGGAACTGATTTATGTGGAGGGTTAGGTATCCATTTTAAAATTTGATTAATTTCAATATTTATATTTGATATTTCTAAATCATAATTTTTTATTTCTTTTGATAAAGTTTTCATTTGATCAATCAAATCATTTGAATCTTTTTTACTTTTTTTTAATTCAGATATTTGTTGATTAATCTTATTTTTTGTGCTTTTTTTTTGTTCAGATTTTTTTACAAGTGATCTCCATTTCAAATCCAAATCTAAAATTTTTTTTATATCAACAGATTCACATTTATTTTTTGCTCCATCAATAAAATGTTCTGGGTTTTCTCTGATTTCTCTAAGTTGAATCATATTTTATCCTTATAATTAAAATAACTTACAATTTTAAAGACTAAATTTCTATTCCCAAATTATTTATGCAAACGGATTAGATTTTCTGCCTTTCCAATCAATTTTTAAGAATGGACCAAATAATCCAAAAAAAACTATGTAAATAGGATGCCATAAACTATTAATTAGATAAATGAAATTATCTAATTTTATATTTAAGAGTTTTGAATATTTTTTAAGGAATAATAAATCAATAATTAGCTTAATTAAAAAAGGTATGAACCAAATAATCTTCAATGTAGTAAAATAATTTATTTGAGATATTAGCACTACCAAATTTGTTATGTATATTAAAATTAGAGAAAATTTAAAACCAACCTTTACAAAATTTAATTCATAGTATGATTTACCTTTTGAGGCAAATCTTAATCGTTGCTTAATAAAGGAATGAAAATTTCTTGGAGCTGGACTTTTTACAATTGCCTCTTTATTACAACAAGCTAAAACTTTATAATCAGAGTTGTGAATTAAATGCATAATTAAATCATCATCACCAGATATAAATTTGTTAATTGAATTATAACCATTAATTAAATTAAAAACTTCTTTTCTTATTGCCATATTTCTACCACTTGCTGTAAGAGGCATATTTCTAAGTGCACTAGCCGCCATTATTGAATCTAAACCAATGGAATCAACATATATTACCTTTGACCAAAATTTTTTGGAAATTCCAAGCGGACTGGGACCCAAAACCATTCCAGCATTTAAATCATTAAAACAAGAAACCATTCGATTCAACCATTTTGGTCCAGGAATACAATCAGCATCAGTAAATATTAAAATCTCCCCTTTAGATTTATTTATCCCCTGTTGTAATGCCCATTTTTTTGGAGATATTTGATTTGGTATTTTTTCTGATCTTAATAAAAAAATTCTATTATCTTTTTTGATAAAATCTTTTATAATTTTTTCAGTGTTATCATTAGAGTGATCATTAACAATAATAAACTCAACTTTTTCTTCTGGATATTTTTGATTTAATAAAGAATTCAATAATTTTGAGATATTAGATTCTTCATTTCTTGCAGCTACTATAACGCTGACTTTTGGTTTATAGTTTAAGGAGTCATTACTATAATATTTGAATGAATTCAATAACCATATTATATAAATAAGATAAATTATAATAATTATATAAAAAAAATAAATCACAAGCCCATTGATATATTTATAATGGAATCAATTTTAAAAGTATTTTTTCTTTTATTATTATCATAGTCAATATGGTTTTCCCAATCACTTTTAAAAAAATTAAAATTTAACCTAACATTCGAAACTAAGTTTAGATTACCTCTAATTCCATAAACTATTCTATTTTCAGGATCACCTTCATATTCTTTATATAAAAAAGATACTTGTTCATGGTTATATTGAGTATTTATGGTATAATCATTAACCTCACCTCTTTCAGCATATGAAAAATAAATTTGCATCCAAAGTTTTTTTTTCAACTTTCCTTCATAAGAAAAAAATATGTTTTGACTATTAGATCCTGACCAATGTCCTAATGTCATACCATGATGAGTGAAATTATTTATTGAGGATTTATGAATATATACATATGGTGAGATTCGTGAAAATTCAAATCTTATAATTGGATTAAAACTTGAATTGGACTTAAGTTTTAAAGAACTTCCAATTAAAAAAGCAAACCAATTTCTATTATTTTTTTTATTGAATGTATCAACAAAATCCCATTCATCAACAAAAAGAGTACCATATATTCTTCCAATTGTTTTTTTAATATATTCTCCATCAAAAATTAATTGAAGATTATCAGAATTACTTAAATCCGATTGTGCAGTCCAAAACGGTAAAAAAGGTATTGAATAATTCATTTCGAAATTTCTTGCAGCATAAATTATTGATTCACCAATACTCAACCTTATATTTTGAGTTGGAAAAAAATCTAATCTGTGAACACTGATTTTTTTAGGAATCAAGGGTAATGCAGAATCATAATATGTTGCAAATGATGAATCTCTAATATTTGAATTCAAAGATCCATGCAAATAAGAAAAAGACCAATTATTTGATATATTATGTCTTAAGCTTAAAAAAGGGAAAGTTGTGGGTTTTTCTGATAACCATAATTGACCACTATACCCTGAAGACCATATGGGAAGGTTTTTGGTAAATGATATATCTCCCCCTGGATAATTTAATAATATTCCTCCATCACCAATTCTGTATTCAATCCATGAAAAATCATCACCAGAAAAATCCGTATATCCAACAGCCTGATAGCTGCTAAAATCTTTATCAATAACTGGTCTACCTAGATGTTTGTATAAACTAAAATTTTTGTTTGAAATTAAAGAATGTTTTTCAAGACTTGACCAAAAAAGAATTGAAAATTTCCTGCTTTTTGTAAAATTATATTTTGTTAAAAATATTATTCTTGGATAAAAATCCAAAAATTTATTTTTCTGTTCTACAAATCCACCATTTAAAGTACTTTTGAGATTAATTTCTGGGAAAATCTTAAATCTTTGATTTCTTAAAAATTCTTTTCCTAATTCAGAAATTAACAAATCATTTTTAGTTTTATTATTATTCCATTCATAAAGATACCTTAATGATTGATAACTATTTATCTTCCCCCTTTTTATACTATTTAATTCTTTATCGTATATATTTTCTTTCGAAGATACAAGTAAATTTTGAGATTCAATTATTTGAAAAAAAATCAAAAATAAAACAATAAAAAATTTAAAATTTTTCATCATTTTAATGTCCCTTTGCTGATATCATAACTATAAATGTTCTAATCATAATTTGGAGATCAAGAGAAAGACTCATGTTTTCAATATAAAAAAAATCATATTTTAATTTTTCTTTAACATCTGATAATGATGAATCATAAGATTGCTTAATTTGCGCCCATCCTGTTATTCCAGGCCTTATTTTATGTCTTCTATAATAAAATGGGAATTCTTTAATTAATTTTTTTACAAAAAAAGGTCTTTCAGGTCGAGGGCCAACAACACTCATATCGCCAAAAAGAACATTAATAAATTGAGGGATTTCATCAATCCTATACTTTCTTAAAATCTTTCCAAATTTTGTAATTCTAGGGTCTTCTTCAATTGCCCAAACTGGGCCTGTGGTATTTTCAGCCTCATCTTTCATTGATCTAAATTTATTAATTATAAATATTCTTCCATTTTGTCCAACTCTTTTTTGTCTATAAAGAATTGGACCTTTTGATTCTATTTTAATTATCAAAGAAACTAATATCCACACAGGAGAAAAACCCAATAAAATAATAAAGGAAAAAATTATATCAATTATTCTTTTTGCAAATTTTTGCTGAACAGATAAAATTTCTGTATTTATATCAACTAGTGGTAACCCATATAATTCTTCAGTTTTAGCTAACCCACTAATCACTTCGTACATATCTGGTATTATTCGAAGAGATATTGATGAACCATTTGCTTTTGTTAAAATATCTAACAATAAAGAATGATTAGTTTTTTCAAGTGCAATTACTATTTCGTTCGCATTGTATTCTTCAATGATTTCCGTTATGTTATTAACATTACCCAATATAGGTAATTTAATTTTACTCAATTCAAATGAATCTTTTTCGCTGGAATTAATAAAACCCAATAAATTATGACTATTTGAAAATGACAAAAGATGCTTTGCAATGTTTATAGCTTTTTCACCAGTACCAATCACTAAAGTATTTTTTTTCCCAAATCCTTTTGCTAATAAAGATTTTTGAATTCTTCTTATTAACAACCTATTTAGTGTAAGACCAACAACTAAATAAAACCAAATAGTTAACAACATAAAACTTTCAATAAAAAATATTTTAGGAAAAATTTCATTAAAAATAATTAAAACAATTGTATATGATAAAGTTATCCTAAATATAGATTGAATTTCTTTAAACCTTGAAATGGTAGGGTCAGCTTTATATCTACCGTTAGCATAAAAAATTAAAGTTAAAATAAAAAAATTTATTAAAAAGATTAATCTCAGATTAAATACAATTTCATTATTGTTAAATGATAAAACCAATGATATAAATGATGCAAGAAGATCTGCTAATAATAAAACCAATACTACTAGCCAATACTTAAGATTATTTTTTATTTGTTTTATCAAAATAAATTCTTTTGAAATTAATTATTTATTTAACAATAATTTAATATTATGACTCATCCGTTAATTCATAATTTATTAAAACTATGTAGTTTATGTAAAATGTTAATTGGATTTAAAGAATGACTTTATTGATTTAACAATATATTCAATTTCATTTTCAGTTAATTCAGGATACATTGGTAAAGATAATATTTGATTTGTTATGTCATGTGAATTTTGAAATAATTCGATTGAATGATCTAAACTAGAAAATGGTTTTAAAAATGGTAAAGCCTTAGGATAATGTATGCCTGTAGAAATTCCTTTTTTCAATAAATATGTTTTCAATTCATCTCGAAAAGAAGTTTTTATACAATAAATATGAAATATATGTTTGATTGAATCATCTATAAATGGAATTTGAATATCTCCAATATTTTTTAACAAACTAGAATATGATTTGGCTATGTTTAGTCTTTTTGAATTCCAATCATTTATATATTTTAATTTAACAGATAAAATCGCAGCTTGAATTCCATCAAGTCTACTATTAATTCCTTCTATTAAGTGATCATGTTTTTTTAATGCTCCATGGTTTGCGATTCTTCTAATCTTTTCAGATAATTCCAAATTATTTGTTATTAATGCTCCACCATCACCAAATGCTCCCAAATTTTTACCAGGGTAAAAACTAAATGTACCGATTTGGCCAAAGGTACCAACTTTTTTACTATTATATTCTGCAAAATGTGCTTGAGCACAATCTTCAACTAAGTAAATTTTATATCTATTGCAAATATCTTTTATTTTTCCAATTTCTGATGGTTGACCATACAAATGAACTGGCAAGATAGCTTTGGTATTCTTTGATATTTTTGATTCAATTTTATCCACATCAATATTAAATGTTCTTGGATTAATATCAATAAAAACTGGAGTGGCTCCACATTGTAAAATAGCTTCTGAAGTTGAAATCCAACTTAATGAAGTTGTAATTACTTCATCTCCATAATTTATTCCAAGTGCTCTAAGTGCTATATATAAAGCATCAGTACCATTACCAACACCAATACAAAATTTTACATTATTTGCCTTTGCAAATTTTTCTTCAAATATTTTTAAATATTTACCTTTTATGAATGCAGTTTCATTAATCACTTCATTAATACTACTATCAATTTCATTCTTGATAGATAAATACTGGGCAGATAAGTTTACAAGTGGAATTTTCATTTTAAATCATATTTTTTTAAGTATTTTTTTATCCAAGAATATATTAAACCTAATCCAAACCCAAAATGTAATGACATAAAAGCGAGGGGTAAAATTGGCAAATATTTTAAATTTGATTTCATAGATAATCTTAAACTTGTCATTAAAAATAAAAAAGAATAAGTAAAAATTATAACGTTAAAAAATATAAAAAAAATTGGAATAAAAATTCCTAAAAAACCAGAAATTAACAAAGTTAATATAAACAAAGGAGGTATTTGATACCTTAATCTAAAGGCTCCTATTTCTTTTGAAACAACCCTAGTTTTCCAATATCCATAATCAAAATATTGTTTAAAAAGTTTATTAACTGTGCTTCTAACTACATAATAGCCATTAACTTGAGGAGCTAATAAAATTTTTCCTCCTGTACTTACAATTCTATGATTTAATTCAAAATCTTGATTTCGTACTAAATCCTCATCAAAATAACCAATTCTGTTAAAAACTTCTTTTTTATAAGCTCCAAACTGTACAGTATCAACCAATCTTTGAACTTTTGAATATCTATAAAATGCATTTCCAACACCTATTGGGGAACTCATAGCTAAAGCTATAGCATTACCTTGATAGGTGTCTCCTATAGGTGATATAGAACCCCCAACGCAATCAACATCCATAGTATTTAAAAAATGAATGTTTTTAGAAACAAAATCTTTTGCAACATAACTATGAGCACCCAAAATAATTACAACATCTCCCCTAGCAGCCTTTACTCCAATATTAAGTGAAATCGGTGTGATTTTTTTTTTATTGTGAAGAATTTTAAAATTTGAATAGTTCAATAAAGTTTCTTTTGCAATTTCATATGAATTATCTTTAGACTCTCCATCAACAATGATGATTTCAATATTTGAACCAACCCAATCTTGGCATAATAATGAATCTAAGCATTTTTTTATGTGCTTAGATTCGTCTCTCATAGGAATAACTATTGAAACAGAATCGAAAATTGGCATATAAAATTTAAAAAATTAATAAACACATTAAATAATTACTTAACTAAGTTAATAATAATTAAAATATTTTTTTGTATAAATTTGTTAATTTTTTTGATTCTGATTCCCATGAAAATTCTTTTATTTTATTTCTTCCTTCAACACTCAAAGTTTTACACAAATCATCATCAAACAAAACATTAGAAAGTTTGTCAAATAAATCGTTTGTATCATTAAGCCTGTAGCCAATTCCTCCTGATTTTTTTTTAAAAATTTTTTTTGATAATTTTAATTCAGAAAAAACAAATGGTAAGCCCCAATTCATGTAATCTAAAATTTTTGTAGGAATTGAATTTTGATAATTTTCATTATCTCTGAGTGGAGAGACACCAACTCTTGATTGTTTGACGTATTCTTTTAATTCATCATGATCGCAAAAATTAATTATTTTTACATTTTTTGGATGAGGTAATAAATTAATATGATCATAAATAATTGATTTATCAATTTCTGAAATATTTCCTATCAAAAACAAACCTATATTATTATTATTTCGTTGCAAAAGTTTAAGAGATTTGATTAAGTCCAAAATTCCCCTTTGAATTGTTATAGAACCAACATATAAAATATTTCTATTACTAGAATCTCTTTGAATGGACTTACTTAATAATTTCACATAATTTCGCACAGTAATTATTTTTTTTGACTGAATAAATTTTTTTTTATACGAATCTTCCGCAAGAATTACACCATCAAACTTTTTGACAGATAGTTTTTCAAAATAAGAAAATGTTTTAATCAAAATAGGTTTTAAAAATGATGGAATCCATTTTCTCATTTTTATAACCTCTAAATTATCTTCATGAATATCAAAAATTATTTTTTTTTTAAAAATTTTTAATATAAAAGCAACAATAAGTAATTCAGGATCATGGAAATGGAAACCTTCATATTGTTTTTTCATACCTTGAAAAAGAATTTTAATATTATTATAAATTCTTATATAAAAATTTGATGGATGAGGTAATAATTTTATTCTTATATTTAAATTATCATTTCTTAGAGAATTACTTTTTGTAGCTATTAAATCTATATTGTAATCATTGTGAAGTGACAATATTTCTTTATGATAAATTCTTATATCATTAAAACGGTGAACAGATGAAGCAAATAAAATTTTTTTTTTTTTCATTTTTTTAAAATTAAAGCTCTTGCTAAAGTAATCCAATTTAACTTTGAATATAAAAAATGAAAAATTAAAACAATTGATAAACTTAAAATAGAAACAATTATAGTTAAAATATCATCTAAATAGAATTTTATCAATTCGATTAAAAAAAACAAAAATACTAAAATGAATACAAGTTGATAAATTGATTTTAGATTTAAAAAATTTACATTTATTAATTTTTTTATATAATAAAAACTAAGCATTCCACTTAAAAAATTTCCCAACCAAAAAGATAATGAACCAATTAAAAATGGTTCTATTTTAAAACTAGTTAAAATAAAAAAACATAAGATCATTGTTGCTGAAGAAATTCCATAAATTATTGAATTATAACCATAATTAGATAATGCATCAATTGGACTTCTTAAAACTGCAGACAATATAAAAAAAGGTGCTGAACTAAGAATTATTGCGATATTTAAATTAGTTTGATTAGTAAAAGAACCTAACCAAAGATTTAATAATTGATTATTTATCAATATTAAAACATAAGTTGAAATTAATGAATAATAAAAAGTAATATTTAAAAGAATTGATATATTTTCTGTATGTTTAAAATTATTTTTATTTAATTTAAAGTCCTTGGAAATTCTTGGTAATAATATTACGCCCAATGGTCCTACGACAACTAAAAAAATTCTAACTAAACTTATTCCAGCATTTAAAAAAGCTTGATCAGTTAAATTCAAATAAGATATTGAAATCAATGGTATTCCAGCCAGCAAAAGAAATTGAAAAAAAATACCAGGAGTTCTGACAAATCCAAAATTCAAAAATTTTAATATTTTTTCTTTATTTATTCTAAATTTTTTGAAGCTTGGTAATCCATAATAAAAAAATATAAGCCCAAAAATGATCATTGAAATACCTGTTAAAAAAAACAAATTCTCAATTGAATCGCTTAAGAAAACAAAAATTAATGAAAATAAGGTTAAGCTTAAAAATTGTAATGCATTTGCTCCTAAAATTTTCATTTGGGAACGATATAATGAATAACATAATGTCATAAGCGTAAAACCAAATAAATAAACAAAATATGATAAAAAGCTAGAAGAGTTATTTATATAATAATTTAATTGATATGAAAGTATAATTATTAAAGGAAATGAAAACAGAAAAAATAGAACTATACTTATAAATATGAATGAGGAATCTTGATTTCTTGGAAAAATACTGGGAAGTGAAATATTTGAACCTATCAAAATAATTCCTACAGATGCAGTAATTATCCTTCTAATTAATAAAAATTCACCCAGTTGATCTAAACCAAAATTTCTTGCTATTATTCCAGTAACAAGAAAAATGCCACAAACTGTTGCTAAGCCATTAAAAAATGTTACAATAAAATCATTTTTAACACTTAATTTTTTTTTAAACAATTTTTTCTAGTTTTGGATTTTTATCTAAATTAATACTTGTAAGTGATATTGAAAGAAACATTAATAAAATTCTATTATCATTTAAATCTCCAGAAAATTGTGCTGAAAAAAACATTACCAAAGTACCTGATATCCAAACTGCTGAGTTTTCAGATAAATAATTATAATTTTTATAACTAAACAATTGTTTAATTGAAAAATAAATTAAGCTAGAAATCAAAATTAATCCAACAACACCTAATTCAACTAAAATTTCAAGGAAAATATTATGAGGGTACCATCTAAAATCTCTCCAAAGAAACAAAGAACTAAATCCACCTGATCCTAAACCTATAAAAAAAGTTTTAAAATCTGACAACCAAGTATTGATTGACATTAAATAAAAATCAAATCTTGAATTAATTGTATTTACATTGTTAAAGCCTGTTGAACTTAAAATATTATCTCCTTGAGAAAAATTGACAAACCTTGATGTTAGATTTTCAGGAAGTATATTAAAAAGAATCATTACAAATAAAATAGAGACCAAAATGGAAAAAAAAGAACGATATTTAAATTCTTTTATTTCAAATAAAATTGTAAAAATAAGCATTCCTAAAAACAAACTTAATAGAGGACCTCTGGAACCTGTTGAAACTATTGCTAGTAAAATAGGTATTGAAATTAAAAGCGAAATAAAATGCTGAAACCCTTTCCTCCTAATTCCAATTACTAAAACCATAGCAGCTATTGTAGCTAATGTTCTACTTAAAGCTATTGGGTTTGCTCCAAGTATTGAAACTCTAATTAAATATGAAATCAATTCGCCCGTATAAAACAAATATATTAAATTGATTAACATACCAACTAAAATCATTGTTGAAATAATTTTAAAAAAATCCAACATTGATTTAGAATCTCTATTATTTTTCAAAAAAATAATAGGAGTAATAAACAATGTTGATGATAAAATTGTAAATCTTAGGATCTTCAACCAACCATAATTTGGCGAAACTGAATAAAGACCTGAAAAAATAAAAAATAATGTAAACAAGAAAAAACTTGTAATTAATTTAATACTCCAACTAGGAAAAACAAGCTCACCTTTTAAAAAATAAAATAATAAACTTAACCAAATGAATAAAACCAATAATAGAGTTAGATCTACCGTTTGAAAAATTTCAAATTGCTCAATAAAAAAACCTTTAATAATACTTATGAACCCTATTAATAATAAAGTTATTTGAGGCTTTATAATTAGATAATAAAAAAATAGGAGTAAAAAGGGAATTAAAAAAAATAAAATTGGATCAAGTTTTAATGCAAGAAGAGTTGATGCAATTTGTAAAAATATCAAACTGAGAATGAGAAATAATTGATCTTTAAAATTAATTGAATGAAGCAATAGTTTTTCTCAAATCTCGAGAATAATATTCAAAGAAAATTAACAAAAAAGAAAGAATAATTGACATAAAAAAAGAGCCAAGAACAATATATAATCTTTTAGGTTTTGATTTATTTAATGGTATTTTAGGTTCATCAAGAATTTGCAAAGTTGGAATATTTTTATTCTCCTCCATTCTGGCTTGTTCATATTGGGGTACTAAAATTTCTAAAAGCTTACTTTGAACTGAAACCTCTCTTAATAATCTAGCACTAGTCATTGCTAAATCTGGAAATGATGACATCGAAACCCAAACTTTATCATTTTTTGTTTTTTCATCAGAGTCTAGTAATAAATCCTCCAGTTCTTTGTCAAGCTTAGATCTAAGTTCATCCAACTCTTTATTTTGTTCATCATACATCACCTCATAATGTTTAATACTTGGATTATCTTTACTTAAAGTAGCTTTTAAAGTATTTAACTGTACTTTTGTTTGAGCTCTTGCACTATACAATGAGGTATATGCTTGCAATTCTTGAGAGTGTAATTGAGAAAAAGCTTCCATTTGTGACGTCACTTGAGTTAAAACATCAACAACTCCTGTCTTTTGTTGAAAAATTTTTAACTGTTCTTCTGCCATTGAAAGATCTCTTTTATTTTCATTTAATCTTTTTTCTAGAAATTGTCTATTAAAAAGACCTTGTTCTCTACTTAACTCTCTATTAATTGAATCTAATAAAACTAAAGATTCAGCAACCATTTTTTGAGCTAGACCAGGATCCTTATCAAAAATACTTATAGACAAAGCTCCTTCATCTGTTACTTTTAAATTCATATTTGATTCAAAATCTTTAATTGCATACTCAATATCTCTTGAATCATAAATATCAATCAAATTAAATCTCTCAACCATTTTCTCTTTGACATTTCTACTAACTAATATTGATATGAAGCTTGATATATCCTCACTTACTGGAGAAAATCCAAATTGATTCAAAGGTAAATCAGAAAAAGCAGATGCTAAATTAATTTTACCAGCACTTGAAGATAAAATTACTGCTTTTGATTCGTACCATTTTGGCATCAATAAAGATATAACAACTGAAATTAAAGTTACAGAAATGCAATTGATCAGAATTAATTTTTTTCTGGACCATAATATAAAAAAATTTTTATATTTTTCTGAAGCCTCCAAAGAGTCACTTTTAATTAGTCCAAACCTTTTAAATTCTGCAATTCTATTTCTAAGTGTTTTTTCTGAAATATTATTATCTTTAGCAATTTTTTCTCTAATAGATCTATCAGAAACGATTTTGGGATTTTGTTTTATTAAATCAAGAATCTTTTTTTCGTGCTCAGTCAATGTATTCATATTAATTTGTTCTTTGATCAATTGCCATCCAAGCTAAAATCAAACTAGCTACACTTGTAAGAGATTGAATTGCACCCATATTTTTAAAAAGTTTACTTCTACTTGCTTCCGGAACATTGATAATATCTCCAGGTTTTACAATCATATTAAGTGCATTATTTATTTGATTGCCATCAGGTTGAATTATTTTTGAATTCTTTTCATTACCAATATCTAATGTTCCACCAGCCAATGCTATGTAATCTCTCGCTGTATAACCAGTAACATGAGAAAATCTTTTGGGCGATCTTACAAAACCCGTAACAATAATATCTGTACTACTATATTCAACTAGGTTTTCTTTTTCATTTTTTACATTTTGATTAAAGGGAATATAAATTTTATCACCCTCTTTAACTATTGGATTGCTGTTTAAATTTCCATTTACTAAAAATGATTTTGGATCAATTTCCAACTTATTGTCATCACGAATAAGTTGCACCAAATTAATGTTTGCATATTTGTTTAAACCTTTCGCATATCTCAAACAATCTAAGAGTCTAGTAACTGGAGTTACTGTTACAAATCCAGGTTGATTTACAGCGCCGTAAACTAATATTCTAAAAGATCTAAGTCGAATTAAATTAACTCCAATTATTGCGTTTTTATAAACCCTGTCTTTTGAAATTTGATTCAATTTTTTTTCTAAATTATCTATAGTGGTATTCAATACATTGATGGATCCAAATCTAGGAATAATTAAATTACCTGTAGGGTCTACCAAAATATAGTTGTCAATATTTTCAGATGACCATTCACTTGTCGTTGGTTTTTCAAATACACCCCCACTTATATTTATTCTTAACCTATCACCAGGGCCAAGAATATAATTTTTTGGATCAATAGGTCCCTCTAGTGCAAATGGAACCGTGTCATACTCCCTATATAATAATGATTTTTCAAGTTGATCTCCACCATTTGGCAACAAAGATCTTTGTGTATTTACTTGTGAAAATAAATTCACTGAAAAAAATATTATTAATAAAAAACAAATTAAATTTTTCATATTTTATACTGACTCTTATAATATTTTTTAAAATTTCCGTTTTTAATTGGATCCCACCATAATTTATTTTTTTTATACCAATCAATAGATTTTTCTAGTGCTTCGTCAAAACTATTATTTGGAGTCCATCCTAGTTGATTAATTTTTGAACAATCTAAAGAATATCTTAAATCATGGCCTTTTCTATCATCAATAAATGTAATTAATTCTTTGGGTTTATTTAATTGGTCAAGTATTCTATAAGTTATATCAAGATTTGAAAATTCATTATTTCCACCGATATTATAAACTTCACCAGGTTTACCTTTATTTATTAAAAAGTTTATTGCATCACAATGATCATCAACATATAACCAATCTCTTACGTTTAAACCATTTCCGTATACTGGTAATTTTAAATTATCAATAGCATTTGTCACAAAAAGGGGAATTAATTTTTCAGGGTACTGAAAAGCACCAAAATTATTACTAGCTCTGGTTATTATAACTGGCAAATCATAAGTTTTAAAATATGAATATGCTAACCTGTCACCTCCACATTTACTAGCTGAATAAGGACTACTTGGTAAAAGATTATCTTCCTCGCGAAAACTACCGGATTCTATACTACCATATACCTCATCAGTACTAATTTGAATAAAAAGTTCAATATTATATTTATTTGCATGAAATAAAAGATTATAAACACCAAAAACATCAGTAGAAATAAATTCCCTTGGATTATATATTGACCTATCAACGTGAGTTTCAGCGGCAAAATTTATAATTATACTTGGTGAGTATTTAGAAAATATTTTGTCAACAATTTGATCATCACAAATATCGCCCTGAATGAAAACATAATTACTCAGATTTTCTATTTCTTTAAGATTCGCAGGGTTCCCAGCATAAGTCATTTTATCTAAATTAATAATTCTACATTCTTTGTTCTGGCTAATTATATTTTTTATATAGTTACTACCAATAAAACCTAATCCTCCAGTTATTAAAAAAGTCTTCATTTTAATGAATTCCAATCAATATCTATTTTTTTATCATCAAATGGAATTCTATATTCATCTGGTTTATTAATATTATAATTTTCGGTTGTATGATAAAATAAAGCAACAGGTTCTTTACTAACAACCTTGTAACCATGACAAACACCATGAGGTATTAAAATTAATTTATAATCATCTTTTCCTGCACTAATTATCTGTTTTTCTCCAAAAGTTGAAGATTTTTCTCTAAGGTCGTATAATACAACAAATGCCCTCCCAGATGAAACAAACCATAAATCATCTTGTTTTTTATGCCAATGAAAAGCTTTAATTGTATTCTGATATGCTATTGTAAAGGTTGATTGACCAAATTTATCTAATAACCCATCATCATTTCTTAAAACTTCAATTAAAAAACCTTTTTTTAAACTTTCATCTTTTATATCTGGGATATCTTGATGAACTATTAGTTTTTTGATTTTTACTCCATCAATCATATTTTTTTTGAAATGGTCTTCCAACTCCCTCAAATATAAATTTTTTTTCAAATAAATCTTCTCTACTTAATAAATTTCTTGAATCAATTATAATTTTTTCTTTCATATTTCTACCAACTTTTTCAAGATCCAATGCACGAAATTCATTCCAATCAGTCATAATAACTATCGCAGATGCATTTTTAATTACTTCATCTATTGTATTTTTATAATCTACGCTTGGAAAAAGATTTCTCATATTTTCAGTTGCAGCAGGATCATAAGCAGCTATTTCAACTTTTTTTGAAATGAGATATTCAATAAGTTGAATTGATTTTGATTCCCGAATATCATCAGTATTTGCTTTAAATGCTAAACCTAAAATTCCAATTTTCTTTTTTTCATAACTTTTAATATGTTTATCGAGTTTATGAATAATTTTTTTTATTTGAAGTTTGTTAGTATCAGATGCAGCTTTTACAACTTTAAGATCAACATTATATTTTTCAGCAACATTAATTAACGCTTCAGTATCTTTTGGAAAACAAGAACCGCCAAATCCTGGACCAGGATGTAAAAATTTAGGGCTTATTCTTCCATCTAAACCCATTGCTCTTGCGACAACATGAACATCTGCTCCAGTCTTATCACAGAGATTCGCTATTTCATTAATAAATGAAATTTTAACTGCCAAAAATGAATTTGAGGCATATTTTATTGTTTCAGCAGTTGGTAAGTCTGTAATTATTTGAGGAGTTTCATTCAAAAACAAAGGTCTGTAAACTTCTTTCATTATATCAAGTGAAATTTTTGAACTCGATCCAATTACTACTCTATCAGGAATTAAAAAATCTCTTACGGCAGCCCCTTCTCTTAAAAATTCTGGATTTGAAACAATATCTACATTAATATTTTTTTTTAATTTTGATTTAATCATTAATTCAATTTTATTGCACGTTCCAACTGGAACAGTGCTTTTTATTGCTACAACTTTATATGAAGTTATTTTTTGAGCTATATCAATCGCAACTTTCTCTACAGCTGAAATATCTGAAGCACCAGAGGAATGCATTGGTGTTCCAACAGCAATAAAGATCACATCAGAATCATTGATTGATTTATCAATATCTGTTGAAAAATGTAATCTATTAGCATCTACATTCCTTTGAACTAACTCAGATAGCCCGGGCTCAAAGAAAGGAATTTTACCTTCAGATAAAATTTTTATTCTTTCAAGATTTACATCTAAACAAGTTACATTATTTCCAAAATCAGCTAACCCTGATCCGCTAACTAAACCAACATAACCTGTTCCAATTATTGTGATTTTTTTCATTTAATACCTAGTCTAAATTAGCTCTATATTAATTTATAGCCAATTCATTACTTTATTATTATTTTATTGTAAACCTATTTTTCTTCTTAAAACCCATTCAACAGTTAATAAAACTAAAAGCAGAAATAAAAGTTCCTTCAAATGAGAAAATGAAATCATGTTTGATAAATTTTCTTCTTTTACGGAATAATTTATTATGTCACTTATTTTATTTCTATCCTTCCATGGTAAATAAACTCCATTTGATTTATTAGATATATTTTGAAGTATTTCTTGATTAAGAAAAACATTTTTTAACTCTAAAAGTCCTTCATTCACATTAAATGTGAAAGAATTCAATAAATTATATTCCTCATTTTCAAAAACAATCCAATAATTATGTTGACCTTTTTCTGTAGTTATAAATCTTGCTCTCCAAACATCATCTTCCTCTTTTATTAATGGAACAAGCCTTACCTTATTTGATGGTAATAAAATTCTCCACCAAATATTATTTTTTAATATTTCTTCTGAAATATCCAAAAAATTACCTTCTAGTATAATTTCTTCACCAATTTGAATTGATGTTTGATTAGATAATCTAAAATACCTATTATCTTCACCTCCAGTTGATACTAACCATTTAAAAACTTCTTTAAAATACAAATCTAAATTATTTTTAAGAAATTCATCATAATCTTTAAAATATAGAGCCCATAAATTTGAAGAGTTAACAATAAATTTTTTAAAGTCTTTATTTGAATCTTTACCAATTAAAAAGATCGGATTAAGCAAATATTGTTGATCAAAAAAAGCAGGTGCAAACATACTATTTTGATTGTAATTCAAATTAAATTTTGGTGAAATTGATGGCATCAATTCCCATTTGATCTGACTAATTATTAATGGATTATTATTATTGTTATTATTTGCTACTATAGAAAATCGAGTTGAATCATTATTTGTTGAAGAAATTGAATTGTCAATCTCAAGATCAAGGATTTCCAAAAAAGATTTTAAATTTTTATTATTTGTATTATTACCAGGGAAAAAAGCTAGTGAAGAATTTTCATTATTAATTTTTCTATCTAAATCAGAAGACCATCTTTCAGATATAGATGATGTTGGAAAATTATCCAGAATGATTAAATCATATTTTTTTTTCCAAAAATTAGAAATTGGATTATTCCAAAATTCTGATGTTTTTACATAATGATCAATAGAATATTTAGATTCTTCAGATAATAACAATTTAATTAATCTTGTATTAAATGATGCAGAACCAGTTAAAATTGCGATCTTAAATTTTTTTTTTATAATATTCATATTGAATTTATAATTATTGTTATCTATGTTGATTTCATCTCTAACAGTAGAAACTTTCACTAAATATTCATTTAATCCACTTTGTGTTGCATTAAATTGAAACCGTACTATTTTATTTGAACCATCTCTACCTGATGAAATTATTTGAGTACCAATAAGTTCTTTACTATTTTCTAAAGAAACATTAATTCTTTGGTTAATTTCTCCTTTAAAATTTATCATTACCTCTGCATTTACTGGATCACCCTCAATAGCATATGTTGGAACATTGACCTCATTTATTTTCAAATCAACTAATTTATAATTTTCTCCAATACCAATTGTATATATTGGAGTATTTATATTTTTAAATGAAATAATTGGATCATCACCAAGAGTTGATTGACCATCTGTTAAAATAATAATATTTTGAAGATCTTCATAAACAGAGTTTTCATCAAATGTTGAAATTATTGAAGAAAAATTTGTAGATGATTCATTAATTTTCATATCTAATGGAGAATCAATTAGATTTACTCTTTCACCAAAGCTATATGATTTTATTTGTGGATTAAATTTAAAATTTTTATCATTAAAATTTAAACTTGATAAAATATCATTATAA
>Ga0208624_1000514_pt1 | contig 19900 bp, 17 predicted proteins | sample Knorr_S23_td_DCM_FD_185607 | JGI IMG/M metagenome (GOLD analysis project Ga0208624, IMG submission 185607) | Marine microbial communities from Southern Atlantic Ocean transect - Knorr_S23_td_DCM_ad_71m_LV_A (SPAdes) (version 2) | ecosystem: Environmental > Aquatic > Marine > Oceanic | place...
CCATTATCTGTTAAAAGATTAATTAATAGTAAACGTTGCTCCCATCCTCTTGAAAAATTTGAAGCACTCGCTCGAACTGCTATACTTCGTGCTTTTTCATAATGTTGACTTCCACCTAATGAGCTCCAAGTATCTAATTCTGCTCCTAAAATTATATTCCCATAGAATCCAAGGAGACTAGATAGAGGATCATAATAAACACTATCGTAATAAAGAGAAGAATTTTGACTAAGCGAAAACTGAGATCCTTTATCAAAAAAGTGTAAATCCATATTATTGCTAAATAATGATTGAATTAGAAAAGATTCCGAGCTTCCTGTATTTGCATTCCCTTCAAAAATAATTTGAATATTTAATTTTAATTCTAGATCCCGATATTCATCATTCCAAACAGTGTCTACATAAAATCTTTGCATGGCACTTTTTAAATTAAATAGTGATGATTTTTCATCATCTCTAAGCAGTCTATCATCAAAAGTAATGGAAGCTTCTTTGAACTGAGCGTTTAATTCGCTTACTAAAATTAGCATAAAAGCATATTTAAAGATTTTTATTGGAGAGATAATTTTAATTAGTTTTCTTGTCATTATAGACCTATATATTTTTTAATTTACAAAATGACATTAATTAAAGACATAATTAACCAAAACAAAAGATTGGCAAATATTTCTAAAGCTATATCTGAATTGAGTGATGAAACTAAGATAAATGCTTTTTTAGTAGGTGGTTGTGTTAGAGATTTAATGCTAAATCCTTTAGAAGAGGCAATAGATGTAGATATAATGGTTGAAGGAAACGGAATTGATTTCGCTAAAAAGTTAGCAAAAAAAATTAACGTTCGAAAAATCGTTCCTTTTGAAAAATTTGCAACAGCTAAAATTCCCTATAGAGAGTTTGAAATTGAGGTAGCTTCAGCAAGACTAGAAAAGTATGAAGAATCATCTAGAAACCCTTCTGAGGTTGTAATATCCAAGATTGATGATGATTTATTAAGAAGAGATTTCACAGTCAATGCAATGGCTATATCATTAAATAAAGATAATTTTGGTGAATTTTTTGATCCATTTAATGGTATGAAAGATCTTAGTAATAAAATTTTGAGAACACCCCTTGATTCGGATATAACATTTTCAGATGATCCTTTAAGAATGATGAGAGCAGCATATTTTTCATCAAAACTATCATTGGAAATAGATCCAATTTGCTTGAAGTCAATTAAAAAAAATGCAGAGAGAATCACGATTGTTTCACAAGAAAGAAAAACAAATGAATTATTCAAAATTCTAGGAACCAAAAAGCCTTCTATTGGACTAAATATTTTGCAAGAATCAGGTTTAATGAACTTTGTATTTCCTGAAATAGCAGTAATGTATGGAATGGATCAATCAAATGAATATCATCACAAAGATATTTTCTATCATACGTTAGAAGTTGTTGATAATGCGGCACAATTATCTGATAAGCTTGATTTGAGATTAGCTGCATTGGTTCATGACATTGCTAAGCCTAATACAAGAAGATTAAGCAAGTCCAAGGGTTATACATTTTATGGACATGACGATGTAGGAGCAAGAATGTTAAAAGGCATATCTTCTAATATGAAATTTTCAAATTCTACTAGAGATTATATTACAAAACTAACAGCATTACATTTAAGACCAATAAGTTTAGCTAAAAAAAATGTTACTGATTCTGCAATTAGAAGGTTAATTGTTGATGCTGGTGAAGAAATTGATGATCTAATGAAATTATGTAGGGCTGATATTACTACTAAAAATCCCAAAAATATCACTAAATATTTAGGAAATTTTGATAGAGTTGAAAAAAGAATGAGTGAAGTCATTGAAATAGATAAGCTCAAAGCATTTCAATCTCCAGTCAGAGGTGATGAAATTATGAAAATGTTTAATTTGGGTCCTGGTAAAGAAGTTGGAAAAATTAAAACTATGGTTGAAGACGCAATCATTAATGGTGAAATTAAGAACGACTATTCTTCCGCAATGTCATTTTTAGACCAGATTAAACAACAAAAGAAATAGCTTTGCTTTACAATATGTAAACTTTACTTTACATGTCGTTCAGTGATAATGATTATTGGGATAAATAATGGAAACTTTTCGACCTTTATTGCGTCTATAAAGTACCAAGGAAAAAAATGAAGATAAAAATACTATTTGTACTTTTTTTAAGTACTGTTAGCGCTCAAACCTTAAGTGTTGATGAAGCAGTAAGAATTGCATTAGAAAATAAGTCTGCTATAACTAATGCAGAAAAAGATGTTAGAATTGCTCAGTTAAGCAGAAATTCATCTGCTGCATTATTATTACCTTCGATAAGTGCTAGTAACTCATACAGAGAATCAACCTATGGAAACTCTATTATAGCAGGTTCAGAATCATATTCTGGAGGTGTCAATTTATCTCAAAGTTTATTTAATTTTGGAGGAAAAGTTAATTCTGTTCGTCAAAGCGATAATTCTTATCAAATCACTAAAATTCAGAAGAGAGAAACAACATCTAGAATAATTTTGAATGTATATACATTTTATTATCAACATTTAAAAGACTCAGAATTGTATGAAATTGCTAAAGAAGATTTAAACCTATCAAAAAGACAACTTGATTTGGTTAAACAACGATTTGATCTTGGGGCTGTGAGTAAAACAGACTATTTGAAAGCTACTGTAAGATATGGTTCTGCTAAATCGACCTTGCTTACAAGAGAGCTTAGTTTTAATAACTCTTTTAAAAATCTAAGAAATAGCATGGGTCTTATTGGTACAGATACTAAGATAAGTCTACCTCAAAAAGTAGAAATTAACCTAATAATACCTTCATTTGATGAAGCGTATCAGTTAATGCTTTCGAATAGCCCAAGTTTAAATATTTTAGATAGAAGAGTTACCTCTGCAAAGATTGGCGTGAAACAGTCATGGGCATCAAGTTTGCCTAGTTTAAGCATGAGCCTTGGTTATAATGCTACATCAAGCGATCAAATCACTAAGCAATATTTTGAGGATAATTACATTAAAAGTGCAAATTTAACTTTAAGCATACCTCTTTTTAGTGGTTTCAGAAAAAGGAACGACATTAAAATTTCAAAATTACAGTTATCTCAAAGTGAAGCTTCACTCGGCACTGCCAAAAAAGATGCTGAGGTTGAACTTTATTCTTCATTAAACCGATTAAATAATTATGAAGAGTTAATTCCTATTCAACAAGAAATTTTATTATCAGCAGAAGAGGATTTGAAATTGGCTGAACAAAAATATGAGCTGGGATCAGCAGATATTCTTGAGTTGCTTGATGCTCAATTAGCAGTTATTCAAGCCAGCTCTTCATTAGTTACAACTAAGTATGATGCAGCGATTCAAATGGCAACACTAGATAATATTATTGGAACTTTAGACAGAAAATATAAATAAGGAGTATTTGTGAAAAATTTAATTGATAAAATTATGCAACATAAAATGAAAATTTTAGGACTTGTAATTATTGTTCTAGGGTTATCATTCTTTAATGGAAATAATGATGATGGAACATTAGAAGTTTCAGTGCAAAAAGTTTCGACCAAAGATCTTTCCAGTAAAGTAGTAGCCGATGGAGTTTTAACACCTGAAACAGAAGTTAAACTTAGCGCAAACAGTACCACTTATATTACTGAAATTGCGGTAAAGGAAGGAGACTTTGTTAAAAAAGGTGACTTCTTGATGTCATTAGATGATCGTCAACAAAAAGCTGCTACTGAAGCTTCAAGAGCAAGTCTTGAGGCAGCAAAAGTACAACTTGAACAAAGAAAAGCTCAGCAAGAAAGACAATCAAAACTTTATGCTCAAGGACTTATATCTGATCAAGAAATGGAAACTACTAATTCCTCATATGCATCAGCACTTAGTGCTTACAATGGTGCTCAATCTAGATTAATTCAAGATGAAGATGCATTGTCCAAGCTAAGATTAATTGCCCCACAAGATGGAACCATTACTTTTATTGACGGTGAAGTAGGAGATTTGGCACAAGGTGGTATGTTTAGCCCAACTGTTTTGATGAAATTATCTGATTTATCAAAAATGGAAGTTTATGTTAACGTAAATGAAAATGATATTGCTGATATAACATTAAATGATTCAGCTTTAATTCAGGTAGACGCATATCAAAACAAAAAATTTAAAGGTATTGTAAAAGAAGTCGCATATGCTGCTACTACATCAAGTGGAGGCTCATCTCAACAAGTAACTAATTTTCAAGTAAAAGTTCAAATGTTGGAAGTAGTTGACGGTATGAGACCAGGTATGAGTGCTACTGTTGATATAATAACGGAGGAAAGATTAGGAGTTATTACTATTCCAATTCAAGCATTGACTACTCCAAGACCAGGAAAAAGCTCTGAAAAGAAATCAGGATTCTCTGCTGAGGTTAGTGTTAACGGAGAATCGCAGTGGTCCAGTAGAAAGCAATTTGGAGATAAAAAAACTAAATCAACTGTTGTTTTTGTTTTAAACGATGATAATACTGTTGAACAGCGCATTGTTGAAACAGGTATTGTTGGAGATAGAGATTACGAAATTATTTCTGGTTTAGAAGTTGATGAAAAAATTGTTACAGGTAGTTTTATTGCCATTAGTCGAGAATTATATGATGGAGCAGTTGTTAAAGTAAAAGAAAATTCTAGACCAAATCGTAATCGTGGCTAAGTCCAAAAAAGAAATTATATCCATTAAGTCTGTATCCAAGATTTACAACTTAGGTGAAACGGTTGTTAAGGCTTTAGATAATGTATCATTAAGCATATATGATAATGATTATATTTCTATTATGGGACCTTCAGGTTCTGGGAAATCAACATTAATGAATATCATTGGATGTTTAGATGTTCCTACAAAAGGGAAATACAAATTTAAAAATGAGTTGATTTCTGAAATGGATGATAACCAACTTGCAAATATCAGAAATGAAAAAATTGGTTTCGTTTTTCAAACTTTCAATCTTCTTCCCAAACTTAATGCCATGCAAAATGTTGAGGTCCCCTTGATTTATTCTTCGCTCGGAAGAAAAGAAAGGCTAGAACGTGCAGAAGAGGCATTACATATTGTAGGATTACAAGATAGAATGACTCACAAGCCGAATGAATTGTCTGGAGGACAAAGACAAAGAGTTGCAATTGCAAGAGCATTAGTAAACAAACCTTCAATCATTTTAGCTGATGAACCCACAGGTAATTTAGATTCTAAAAGTGGTAATGAAATCTTGAAGTTTTTTTCAAAACTGCATAAGGATGGAAATACAATTATTATGGTAACTCATGAAGAGTCTGTAGCTAAGCTTTCTAAAAGACGTATTGATATTTTTGATGGGAAAATTGTTAGAGATGAATAATTTTTTTAAAAATATTATCATTGGTTTATTTTCTGTTAGATCAAATCTCACCAGAGTTATTTTAACCGCTTCAGGTTTAACAATAGGTATTTTCACCGTAAGTATAGTTTCTGCAGCAGTTTCAAGCATTGACAAAGAATTTGCTAAATCAATGGATTATTATGGAAATGATAAAGTATATGTTGGAACATGGCCGTGGTCTTTTGATTTTGATTGGTGGAAATACAGAAATCGTCCAAAAATTGAAGAATCATCTCTTGAGTACATTACCCAATACAGTGAATACATCACAGATGTAAGTATTAAAAAAAATACTTGGACTCGAGCAACATACGGAAATAAAGCCTCATGGTTGCAATTGAATGGAGTATACCCCAGTTATCAAGATATGTTAAGTGGTACTAAAATTGAAAATGGAAGATTTTTCTCGCAAAATGAGTGGGATCTTCAAAGAAGAGTTATCATTGTTGGAGGTACTGTAAGAGAAGGTTTTTTTCAAGGTAAAGACCCTATTGGCAAAAAAATAAGATTGAATAATGTTACTTTTGAAATAATTGGCGAATTGAAAAAACAAGGAATTGGAATGGTTCCAGGAGGAACATTAGATAACTTAGTCATTTTACCCTCAACTACATTTGAAAGAATTCTTACAAGATGGGGTTACGACGAACTGGTTTTACAAACCAATCCTCAAGATATTCCTTTAGCAAAAGAAGAAGTTGGAATGATTATGCGTGTTGCCAGAAAAATTCCTCCAGGTGATGATGATAATTTTGCTGTTAATTCAGCTGATGCATACATGGAACAATTCAATACTATGAAAAGCGCTATAGCTGGAATGGGATTTTTAGTTACAGGAATTTCTTTGGTAGTCTCTGCAATTGGTATTATGAACGTAATGTTTGTATCAGTTAGAGAACGAACAAGAGAGATTGGCCTTAGAAAAGCAATGGGAGCAACCAATTTTAATATATTAACTCAATTTTTAAGTGAAGCAGTAGCTATTGCAATCATTGGAGGATCAGTTGGAATTGCACTCATTCGATTAACAGTTTTTGGACTCGCTTCTTTTCCTATACCAAACTTTAATGGCGCAACATTACCAATAAGTTTTGACTTATTACTTGTATTTTACACCTTTACTGTGTGTGTTTTCATTGGTATTTTAGCAGGTTTGATTCCAGCCAGAACAGCAGCAAATCTAAATCCTATTGATGCCTTAAGAGATGAATAGAATAATAAATTATCTTGTAGATGCCATCGGTGGAGTACTTTTTTATTTTGGTCAAACGAAATTAAGAACTGCATTAACTCTGATGGGTATTACTGTGGGAGTTTCTTCTATTATTGCAATTATGACAGTTTTAGAAACTTTTGAACAATCAACTGAATCGTTAGTCGCAGATATGAAAACCAACATATTTTACATTACTAAAGATAATCCTGTCCAAGTACAATTTGGTAATGATGCAGGATGGGGTAAAAGAAAAATACCAAGAATTACATGGGATGAATATGAGCAATTAAAACGAAATCTTACTCTAGTAACTAACATGGCTGCTACAACCACGGAAGAACCAAGCGATAGAACAATCTCTGTTGGAAAAGAAGAATTGAAAAGTAGACTTGCAAGTTTTTGGGGTTCTGATGGTGATGTATTATCCGTTTCAAAATATGATATCCTTGATGGAAGAAATATTCAAGATGTTGATATAGAAAATGCTAGTAGGGTTGCTATAGTAGGATATTATATTAAAGAGCAACTTTTTCCATATTCAAATCCAGTGGGACAAAATATAGAAATTGACAATATACCTTTTGAAATAATTGCTTTAACTGAACCAAAAGGTGAATTATTAGGTCAAAATATGGATAGTATGATTGGTATTCCTATCAGTACATATTTAAAATACTATGGAGGAAAAGGATGGAGAGGAAGGCCTGATCTTCAACTTATTTTAGAAGCAGAATCCATGGATACTTTAGAAGATGCAACTGATGAAGCTATTGGAGTATTTAGAGCAATAAGAAAAATTCCTCCCGGTGAACCAAATAACTTCTATATTGCAACTAATGACCAATTAATGGACACATTTGGCAGCTTTACATCATCTATTAAAATTTTTGTTGGTTTGGTGGCAGGTATTTCTTTAATCGTCGCTGGAATTGGAATTGCTAATATTATGCTAGTTTCTTTAACAGAAAGAATCAAAGAGATTGGTATTAGAAAAGCTTTAGGTGCAAGGAGAGTAGATATTTTCCTACAATTTTTAATTGAAGCAATTTTAATTTCTATTCTTGGTGGAATTGTGGGGATTATTTTAGGCCTATCTTTTGGTAATGTGGTAGCTATCTTTCTTGAACAAGATCCAGTAATACCATATGAATGGGTTTTTTATAGTTTACAAATTTGTGCTTCTATGGGAATAATATTTGGCCTCTACCCAGCAATTAAAGCATCAAAGCTGAATCCAATTGATTCAATGAGATACGACTAAGTCTTATGGCCTTTTTCTTGATGAAGTCTTTGTTATCATCTAAATTGTCAAAATAATTTATGTCTAAAAAAAATAAAATTTCAGAACAAGAAGTAAAGAAAATTGCTGAATTATCAAGATTATCTTTAACAAACGAAGAGCTTAAAAAACGTACTGAAGATATGAATAATATTCTTGATTATATGGATACATTGAATGAAATAGATACTGAAAATGTTGAAGAGCTGTATAATGTCCATGATATGAATAACTCTTTAAGAGAGGACAATTATGAGTCTTCATTGGATAAAAAAGATGTATTAGCAAATAGTCCAAATTCTAATTCTGACTATATTGAAGTTCCCTTAACTGTAAAAAAGGAAAGCCAGTGATTCTTGGCGTTATTCCTGCAAGACTAAATTCCACTCGATTCCCCAGTAAAGTCATCTTTCCCCTGAAAGGTAAACCAATTATCGAACATGTCTATGAGAAAGCTCTTCAGTCAAACCTTTTAAACAAAGTAATTGTTGCTGTGGATTCTGAAGAAACTAAAAATGTAATTAATTGTCAAAATATAATAATGACATCAGATAAACATCAATCTGGTACTGATCGTGTAGCTGAGGTTGCTAATAACTTTAATTGTGATATTGTTGTCAATATTCAAGGCGATGAACCTGGAATAGATCCACTTTTGATTGATAAACTTATTCAACTATTTGAAGACCCGGATGTCGAAATGGCTTCAATTGCATCCACTGACTTGAAAGAAGATGATTTAAATAATGATAATGTAGTGAAGGTTAATTTAGATAAAGAAAATAATGCTATCTCCTTTATAAGAAATAATTTAAATCCTGAATCAACTTATTACAGGCATATCGGTATTTATGCATATAGGAAAAATACTTTAAATTTATTCACTTCACTTACTCAATCTGACAATGAAAAAAATCATAGATTAGAACAATTAAGAGCATTAGATAATAATATTGCAATTAAACTATTAATTTGTGATTTTAGCCATAGAAGTATTGACGTAAAAGAAGACTTAAAAAACTATGAAAACTAAATTCATATTTGTTCTTGGGGGTGTAATGTCCGGTTTAGGAAAAGGGATTTCTGCCTCTTCAATTGGTTATCTTTTAAAAAGTGCAGGTTTAAAAGTTAATATTCTAAAACTTGATCCCTATTTAAATGTAGATCCTGGTACAATGAATCCATATCAACACGGAGAAGTATTTGTTTTGGATGATGGTTCGGAGACAGATTTAGATTTGGGTCATTATGAAAGATTTATTGGTGAGAATATGTCTAGTAAGAATAATGCAACTGCTGGACAAATTTATAGTACAGTGTTGGATAAAGAACGTTCAGGGAGTTATTTAGGAGAAACTGTTCAGGTAATTCCTCATATAACTGATGAAATCAAAAATAGGATGAATGCATTAACTGATTCTAAAAAATATGATATTGTAATTTGTGAGGTAGGAGGAACAGTTGGTGATATAGAAAGTTTACCATTTCTAGAGGCTATTCGTCAACTTTCTTTAGAAGTTGGTTATCATAATTCTTTAATCATTCATTTAACATTACTACCATTTATTGATGCAAGCGGCGAACTTAAAACAAAGCCAACTCAACATTCTGTAATGAAATTAAGAGAGATTGGTCTTTCGCCAGATTTTATATTTTGTAGAACTCAAAATGAGTTAAGCCAAGAAATAAAAGAAAAATTAGCTTTATTTTGTAATGTAAAACCTGAGCACGTTATTGAAAATAAAGATGTATCTAGTATTTATGAGGTCCCACTTCTTCTTGAAAATCAAAATATTACTAAAATGATTTGTGATCGTTTAGGATTAAAAAATAAACCATCAATTAAACAGCTACAAAACTTTATCAGGACTTACAAAAACCCAGATAGTGAAATTAAAATTGCCATGTGCGGTAAGTACACTGAATTACATGATGCTTATAAGAGTATTACAGAATCATTCATTCATTCTGGCGTTGAAAATAATACAAAGGTCAAAGTTATATGGGTTAATACTGAAAAAATCAAAAATGATAAAGATGCAGAAAAATCCTTTCAAGGTATTGATGGTATTCTACTACCTGGAGGGTTTGGATCTAGAGGTGCTGAAGGAAAAATTTTAACTTCAAAATTTGCAAGAGAAAATAACATTCCTTTTCTTGGAATATGCTTAGGATTACAGTGTGCTGTAATTGACTATGCGCGAAATGTTTGCAAAATAGATGATGCTAACAGTTCTGAATTTAAACCAAAATCTAAAAATAAGGTTATTGATCTCATGGAATCCCAACGTGCAATTAAGTTGAAGGGAGGAACAATGCGATTAGGCTCCTATGATTGTGAAATTTCAACAGGTACTAAAGCATATTCTATTTATCGTAAAAAGACTATTAGTGAAAGACATAGACATAGATTTGAAGTAAATAATAAATATGTCTCCAAAATGAAAAAAAATGGGTTAATTTTCTCAGGTATGAATAAAAAATTAGGAGTGGTAGAAATAATTGAATTAAAAAATCATCCATGGTTTATTGGATGTCAATTTCACCCAGAATTAAAAAGTAGAGTTGATAAAGCACATCCTCTTTTTAGAGAGTTTGTAAAAGCTTCACTTAAAAATAGTAAGAATTAAATATGAACAAAGTAAAGCTAGATAAAATTATTTTTGGAGATAGTGCTCTACCTTTCATTGGCGGTCCATGTGTGATTGAAAGCAGAGATCATTGTTTAGGCATTGCTGAAAAAATAACTGAAATTACATCAAAGCTAAATATCCCATTTATTTTCAAGAGCTCTTTCGATAAAGCTAATAGGACATCTATTTCATCCTTTAGAGGAGATGGGTTAGATACTGGTTTAAGGATTTTAGAAGAAATAAAAAATAACTTTAATATTCCGGTTACTACAGATATTCATTTACCTGAACACGCCAATGCAGTGTGCGATGTAGTAGATATCATTCAAATTCCAGCATTTCTTTGTAGGCAAACTGATTTATTAGTTGAAGCAGCTAAAACTGGTAAGGTAGTGAATGTTAAGAAAGGACAGTTTTTATCTCCTTACAAAGTAGAAAATATCATTAAAAAACTAGAAGAAAGTGGCAATAAAAATATTCTAATTACAGAAAGAGGAAATACTTTTGGTTATGATAGTTTAGTTACTGACCTAAAATCGATTCCCATAATGCAAGCATTTGGTTATCCTGTTATTTTTGATGCCACGCATAGTGCACAAATACCCGGAAATCATGAATCAAAAACAGGTGGTAATAGGCAATTCATTCCAAACCAAACATTTGCTGCTGTTTCATCAGGTGCAGATGGCATTTTCATGGAAGTTCATGATGACGTCGATAATGCATTAAGTGATGCTAGTACACAATGGCCAATTGATAAATTAGAAAATATATTAACATCTATTATTGCTTTCAGAAAAACATACTTAGATCATGGATAAAAAATTAAAAGATTCACTTTCAAAAATTAAATTATTGATTTGTGACATTGATGGTGTTCTAACTGACGGATCATTTATTAAAAGTACTTCTGGTGAAGAATTAAGATCTTTTAATGCTCTTGATGGTGTGGGTTTTGTAGTGCTCAGGTTATTAGATCTAAATGTTAAAACAGCATGGATTACAGGTAGAGAATCTCTTACAACAACTCAAAGAGCAGAAGAGCTTCAAATTGATGATGTATATAATGGAGTAATTCGAAAAATTGATGCATATAACGAATTAAAAAATAAATATGAATTATCTGATAGCGAAGTTTGCTTCATTGGGGATGACATTATTGATATACCGATCTTAGAAAAAGTTGGATTTGCCGTTACAGTGCCAAATGCTCCAAAGTATATATCTAATTATGCGCACTATACCACTGCAGTTGAGGGAGGTAAAGGCGCAGTAAGAGAAGTAATTGATTTACTCATTGAATCAAAAGGTGATTTTTCTGAACAATTAGATAAGTTACTTAGCGACCTAAGATGACATTTGACTTAATCAGAAAACTAATTTTTATATCGGTATTTTTTTCAATTTCGTGTTCAAAAAATGACTTTACAGATAATTTTGAAAAAGATATTCATGACCAATTATCAACAAATGTTGAAATAACTTTAACAAAAAAAGGTAATGTTACTGCAAAAATTAAATCTGAAGTTCTAAAAAAAAATAATCAATCTCTTCAGTTAGAGTTGTTTGATAATGTGAATGTTGACTTATTTGATGAAAATTTTCAGCAAAAATCTTTAATCAAATCGCAATCTGCAATGGTAAATGAAAAAGAAAACAAAATAAAAGCTTATGGAAGCGTTGTGGTCATTTCGGACGATGGTAAAATACTTATGACTGATTCTTTGACATGGGATAATAATTCTGATAAAATTTATACAGATGCAAATCTTGAATTCATTACATCAGATTCAGATACTCTTTATGGAACTGGATTTAAATCAAATATAGACTTAACGAATTGGAATATTTTGCAACCTAGAGGAAGAATTAATAATGACTAAAGTATTAAAAGCAGAAAATCTAATTAAAAAATACGGAGATTTTTATGCCGTTAATGACATCGATTTAAATTTAAAAAAAGGTGAAGTTGTAGGTCTTTTAGGCCCAAATGGAGCTGGAAAAACAACAACATTTTACATGATTACTGGAATGATAAGGCCTTCCTCTGGTAAAATAATTTTTGGAGATAAAGATATAACAAAGTCTCCCATGTACAAAAGAGCTAGAATGGGAATTGGGTATTTAGCTCAGGAACCATCAATTTTTGGAAAACTAAGTGTTGAAGATAATTTGAAAATCGTTCTAGAAACAATCATTTCTAGCAAAGAAGAACAAAATAATCTAATTGATAAACTTTTGAATGAGTTCAATATTTCTCATATAAGAAATAATATGGGAGCTGGATTGTCTGGCGGGGAAAGGCGTAGAGTTGAAATATGCCGTACTTTAGCCTTAAAGCCTGATTTTGTGTTATTAGATGAACCGTTTGCAGGTGTTGATCCAATAGCAGTTGAAGATATTCAACAGATGATTATATCTCTTAAACAACAAAATATAGGAGTACTAATTACTGATCATAATGTGAGAGAGACACTTTCAATAACAGACAGGTCATACCTTCTTCACGGAGGAAAAATATTAAAATCAGGAGATGCTCAAACTCTAGCTAGCGATGAAGAAGTAAGAAGAATATACTTGGGTAAAAATTTTAAATTGGATCAATGAGTAAACTTTCTACAAAGCTTAGACAAAAACAATCTATAGTTCCTCAACAAATTATAAAGTCTCAATTATTGGAGCTACCTATTGATGAGCTTGAAAAAGAGCTTGAAAATGAAATTCAAGTCAACCCGGTATTAGAAGAAAAAAGTATTGAAGAATCCATAACAAATAATCAAACAGATCCGTTTCCAGATCAGAGTAGCTATGAATTATTTTTAGCGAATATACCAGAAAACAAAGATATCACTGATGATTTAATTACCCAAATTGATACATCAAATTTTGATGAAAAATCTAAATTAGTTGGAAAAGAAATAATTTTTAATTTGGATAAAAATGGATTTTTAGATATTGAGCTAGAGCTAATTGCAGATAACCACAATATTGATCTTCAAAAAATAGAACAAATTAGAAAAGAAATATTGAACCTTAATCCAGGTGGGATTGCGAGTAAAGATTTACAAGAATATTTAATTTTCCAAATTGGAGATTCTAATGCGCTATCAATCAATATAATTAAAAATTATTTTGATGAGTTTTTAAACCAAGATAAGAACAAAATTAAAGAATATACAAAGCGTACAGAAGAAGAAATTGATGAGGCTTTTACGATAATTTCAGATCAAAATTTTTCACCTATTCTTGATAATGATTTGGGCAATGAAAATGTTTTACCTGATGCGATAGTAAAGCAAAAAGACGATGAGTGGCTCATTCTCATTAATGATAGACTTTTAAATAAATATCAAATATCTCAAGACTATCTTAATGCTGCGATGAATTTTAATTCTTCAAAGGAAGAAAAATCTTTTTTAAAAAATCACATAAGTGCCGCCCAAAATATTTTGGATACGCTGAATTATAGATCTAATACACTTAAAGACGTTATAGAGCAAATTTTATTAGTTCAAGGAGATTTTTTAAGTAATAAAAGTGAATTTTTAAATCCATTAAAATTTGAAGATATTGCAATAAAGATTGATAAGGATATTTCAAGCATAAGTAGAGTAGTCAAAAATAAATACATTGATACACCTATTGGATTGGTGAGCCTAAGAAGTTTATTTTCCAATGCTTTAATTAAAAAATCTGGAAAAGCGGCATCTACAAACGAGCTTAAAAAAGTGATTCTTGAAATAATAAATTCTGAGGATAAAAAATCTCCTCTAACTGATTCAGATATTGTAGAAAAATTGAATGATAGAGATTTTTTGGTAGCAAGAAGAACAGTTGCAAAATATAGAAAGCTATTAAGTATTAAAAATGTAAATCAAAGGATAGAAAAATGAGCATTAAACATTGCATAAAAGTAGATGATTTTAGTAGAAATGAGATTTTAGATTTATTTCAATTAGCTTCTGAACTAAAATCTAAATACAGAAATAAAGAAAGTTACCAGCCATTCAAAGATCACTCCATGGCCATGATATTCGCAAAGCCTTCTGCAAGAACAAGAGTTTCATTTGAGACAGGTTTTGCTTGGATGGGTGGACATGCAATCTATTTAGCTCCACAAGATATTGGTTTGGGCACTCGTGAAAGTGCAGGTGACTTAGCTCAACTTTTTAGCAGATATAATGATATGATTATGGCAAGAGTGTATAGTCATAATGATATGTTAGAATTTGAAAAGCATGCTAGTGTTCCAGTTGTTAATGGTTTAACTGACTACAATCATCCATGTCAAATTCTTACTGATATGTTTACAATTTGGGAGCAAAAAAAAGATAGTTTGAATGATTTAAAAATTACATATGTTGGTGATGGAAATAATATTGTCAATTCATGGATAAGATTAGCATCAGTTTTACCTTTTGAATTTACTTGTGTTTGTCCTAGAGGATATGAGCCTGATGCAGATACAATTTCATATTCTAATTCTAAGAATCTTTCTACAATAAATATCCTACATGATCCGGTTCAGGGCGCAAAAGATGCTGATGTAATTTATACGGATGTTTGGGCATCAATGGGTCAAAAAGAGGAAGTTGATGAAAGAATAAAAATATTTTCACCTTTACAGGTAAATAAAGATTTAATACAGCATGCAAAGAAAGATTATATGTTCATGCATTGTTTACCAGCAGAAAGAGGTAGGGAGGTAACAGATGAAGTTATTGACTCCAACAATTCGATAGTATTTGAACAAGCCGAGAATAGACTTCATACTCAAAATGCAATTATGGTTACTCTTGCAAATAAAGTTTAGTTACAAACTTTCGACAGATATCGAATCACCATCATATTTGGCATAATTGAATTTCTGATCACAACAATCATCAAGTATTATAAGTTGCTTTTGATCTTCATTAAAATTAAATGAATGATGATAGTGACCCATTATTACAATATCGCATCCTTCGCTCCACTTTGATCTTGAGAATTGAATTAATTCTGAATGTATTCTTTCAAGTTTTTTATGATTTACCTTATGAGAATCTTTTCTTTCATAAGAAATTCTTTTTGCAACATTTAATGCAAAACTTTTAGGTAGTAATGAGTATAAAAAACGAAAAATATTACTTCTTAAAATAAATTTTAAAATTCTATAGCTTTTATCCCAAGATAAAATTCCGTCTCCATGCGTAACATATATTTTTTTAACACCCACAGATAAAACTTGATCAGTTATAAAGGACTTTGTTGTGACTGATTGGAATTCTTTCCCAATCCAAAAATCATGATTACCTGCTATAAAATATACTTCTATCCCTTTTGCTTTTATTTTTTTAATTAACGAAAAAACCTCTTCAAAATAATTAGGATTATTTATGTTGTATTCAAAGTAATAATCGAAAAAATCACCCATGATAAATATACTCCCTCCTGAATTTTCGATTACATCAATAAATTGCTCTAGTTTTCTTATTTTTTGTTCATTTGATAATGAAGGAGTAGGAGAAAAATGATTATCTCCAAAAAAATAGATTGGTAATTGCATTGAAAAACTTAATCTTTTATAAAAATTGCATCAATGAATTAATAATTTAAAATTTTTGTCTTAAATTATATTATCTTTGATAATAAATTATTTGAAACTTTATCAATTTTTATACTTATAAAATCATATGCGCACTTTACTAACTATATTAATATTTGCTAATTTTTTATTTCCACAGAGCTTTGGGCAAAATAAGGTTCAGTATGACTCTTTTGATTGGGAGTATATTGTTAGTCCTAACACTAATATATACTATTATGGCGATAATGAAGAGCTAGCTATTTTTACTTCAAAGGTTGCAGAAAGATCCATTGAGCAAATTGGAAAACATTTAAGATGGAGAAGTGATAAACCCATCAAAATTATAGTGTATACCTCCCATAATGATTTTCAACAAACAAACGTAGTTAATGTTTATATGTCTGAGGGAATTGGAGGAGTAACTGAATTATATAAAAATAGAATTGTTATTCCTTTTGAAGGTTCCTATGAACAGTTTGAACATGTAATTCATCACGAATTAGTGCATGCTGCAATCAATCAATTAGTATATGGCGGTAACGCTCAAGGACTTATAAGCGGGAGAATACGTGTTCAAGTTCCACTATGGGCAAATGAAGGTTTAGCAGAATTCTTGTCCGTTGATTGGGATACAAATTCAGATATGGTCTTAAGAGATTTAGCAATTGAGGATAGATTACCTTCGATTCCTGAACTTAACTACTCAATTTTAGCATATAAAGGTGGACAGTCTGTTTGGCAATATATCACTCAAAAATATGGAAGAGAAAAAGTTGGTGAGATTTTTCAGCAAATGAAAAGAGCACAAAATGACGAAAAAGGATTTGAAAGTGCTTTGGGGGTAGACTATGAAAAACTCACTGATGATTGGCATGATTTTGTCAAAAGAGAATATTGGCCTGATTTAGTAAACAGAGAAAACTTTGATGATTTTTCAACAAAAATAACTGATAGAACGCAAACACGAAATTTTTATAATGTAAGTCCTTCATTTTCTCCAGATGGAAATACTATTGCATATTTTTCTGATCAAGATGGATATATGGATTTAATATTATACGAAGTTGATTCTGAAAAGCAAAAACAGCGCCTTATTAGAGGTAATACTACTCCAGATTTAGAAGAATTAAAGTGGTTGCAACCTGGAATTTCATGGTCTGCTGATGGTAAATCTATATCCTTTGCATCTAAGAGCGGGGAGCAAGATTCGATTATTATTGTTGATGTTAAAACAGGAAAATATGAGAAGATTCCAATAGATCTTGATGGAGTATTTACTACTTCATGGCACCCTTTTGAAAATAAAATAGCTTTTATGGGACATAAGGATGATTCTAGTGATATATATATTATTGATTTGAATTCTGATGAAATTACAAATATTACTAATGATATTTTTTCTGATTCATCTCCTAGTTGGTCACCAAATGGTAAAATAATTTATTTCACATCAGACAGAGGAGAAAATATCAATGCAAATAATATGTTTGACGTTGATTTTTCTCAAACTGATATTTTTCAATACAGTTTAGAATCGGACACAGTTTCTCAGTTAACAAATACTGAATATAATGAAAATTATCCAGTTGCTGATTCAGATGGAAATTTATATTACACTGCAGACTATAATGGAATTACGAATATTTTTAGACATGACTTAATCAATAATGAAGCTTTTCCTATAACAAATGTTATTACTGGTGTTCAACAAATCGATTTGGATAATAATAATAATTTAGTTTTTTCAGGATTTAAAAAAAGAGGCTGGGATTTATACTTAATGAATAGCTTAGATCAGTCTGAAAAAAAAGAAATTAAGCCAACACAATTTTATTCTAACAAAAATAGAAATTCTGATTTTGAAGATTTAAGAAATTTTTCAAATAAAACTGTATCAACTGCAGCCGAAGATTATACTCAATACATTTTTGCAAGAAATTATCAATACAGAAATTCTAAAAAAGAAGATGATGAAGAAGTCGAGGTAGATTCTTTACGCTTTCAGGATGATTATATAGCAAGAAAATATCAAACAGAATTTTCTGTTGACTATATATCAACAACAGCAACTATTGATAATCTTTTTGGAACTCGTGGAGTTGCAAACCTTTCTTGGAGTGATGTAATGGGAGACCATCGCATCAATGTTGGTACAAATTTAGTTTTTGACTTAAATAATAGTGATTTAGTAGTTCAATATGCTTATTTAAAAAATAGAACAAATTATTACACTACTTTATTTCAGCAAGCCAATACATTTTCATTGGGTTATAATATGAATTATGATTTTATAGGTCAGTTAAGAGATTATGGTGTAGGTTTTTTTGGTCAATACCCTTTTTCAAAATTTTCAAGATTTGATTTTGGGGCAACTATAAGAAATGTTGATTACGAAATCAGACAATTTGATATTTTTTCTTTCGAAACTTCTACTAACTATAAAGAAAACTTGAGAGCGGTTGTTCCACTTACTAGTTTTGTTTTTGACAATTCTACCAACGGCTACACTGGTCCTGTTGATGGATTCAAACAATATTTAACATTTCAATTTAGTCCGGACATAGGATCTAACTCTATACCATTCCAAACACTTAAATTTGATATGCGAAAATATTACAAGATTAATAGAAATTATAGTTTAGCAGCAAGATTAATGTTAGGTAAAAGTGTTGGAGATAAACCTCAAAAATTCTTTTTAGGTGGTAATTCTCAAATGATGATTTTTTCAGATACACAAACTGAAGGAAGAGATGATTCGGGATTTTATGCTCAAAGAGTTCTTGATTATGATAATACAAGTATTTTAGAAGATGTTTATTTTAGTGAATATGTTTTTCCTTTAAGAGGTGCAAGATATAGAGAAAGAGTTGGAGAAAATGTAGCTGTTGCTAATTTTGAATTTAGATTCCCGTTTGTTAATTATGTTGATGTAAGTTTTCCTGCTAGAATTAGATTTGGAAATATTTTCGGTCATCTTTTTGTAGATGTTGGTGCGGCTTGGGATTCATCTGAGGAATTTGATAATAGTGAATTAGTAAGAAATAAATATGGGTTATCTGATCCTAAAGCATCTCCAATCTTAACAACATTTGGTATAGGAACAAAAATTTTCACTCCATTTGCTTTAATTAGAATTGATACGGCATGGGATAAATATCCAAGTGGTGGATATTCAAAGCCTCAATATATAATATCTTTCGGTTACGACTGGTAAATATTTTGAAATTCTCAGTTTTATCTGAAGATAATCATTCTCAAGCTAGAACAGGGCTGATTGAAACAGATCACTCAAAAATAGAAACTCCAGTTTTTATGCCTGTTGGAACCCATGGCGTTGTTAAAACTCTTTCTCCAAATGATTTAAGTGATATGAATGTTCAAATTATGCTTTCAAATACCTATCATCTCTATTTAAGACCTGGAACTGATATTATACATGAAAATGAGGGTCTACATAAATTTTTAAATTGGGACAAAAGCATTTTAACTGACAGCGGAGGATATCAAGTATTTTCATTGAGCAACATGAATGAGATTACTAAAGATGGGGTAAATTTTCGTTCACATTTAGATGGAAGCGAACATTTTTTTACACCACAAAAATCAATGGAAGTTCAAAGACAGTTAGGTTCTGATATTATTATGGCTTTTGATTATTGTCCTTCTGCAGATTGTTCTCAAAGAGAACTTAAAAGAGCCTCAACTTTAACAGAAAAGTGGACTAAACAAGCTTTTGAATATCTTCATGATAAAAAAAGTATATATGGGCATAGCCAGACCCTTTTTCCAATAATTCAGGGAGGTATTAAT
>Ga0208624_1000516_pt1 | contig 19882 bp, 15 predicted proteins | sample Knorr_S23_td_DCM_FD_185607 | JGI IMG/M metagenome (GOLD analysis project Ga0208624, IMG submission 185607) | Marine microbial communities from Southern Atlantic Ocean transect - Knorr_S23_td_DCM_ad_71m_LV_A (SPAdes) (version 2) | ecosystem: Environmental > Aquatic > Marine > Oceanic | place...
GCAGGTAGAGACGGTGACCGATCCAGTGGTGTCGCAGGTCCACTCGAACCAGACGTCGTTATCAACTGCGGAGCTTCCGAAGTTGTAGCAGAGGGCCTCGTTCTGTCCCTCAGCGCCCGTCGTCGCGGTAATCGCGTCGAAGGGGAAGACACCGTCACCGGAGATGGGTGTAGCGTCAGCACACTCGTCTGTACCGGTCGTCACGCAGGGGGCCGTGACGGTGATATTAAGGAGACCAGTTCCACCGCCTGAGCCAGGGAAGCTGCCGACCTGAATCAGGTAGGCGGTCCCTGCTGTGACTGCCATGTCGAGCTCAGAGGTGAAGCCAGAGCAGCCAGAGGCATCGTCGTTGCATGCGATGGCCGAACCGTCAGCGGGGCAACCGCCAGCGGGGTAGACCGCGAGTCTCGTGTCGAAAGTGGCGCTATCGCAGAGCGAGACGTTCGCTGAGCCGTCGCACTCTGTGTTGGTCCACTCGAACCAGACGTCGTTCTCGATAGCGCTTGAGCCGAAGCTGTAGCAGATCGCTTCATTCTGACCTTCAGCGCCAGTTACGGCAGCACTGGAGTCGAAGGGGAAGGATCCTCCGCCCGCGATAGGGGTAGCGGCGGCGCAGTCATCGGCGCCAGGGACGCCCATGTTGAGCTGTCCGCCGATCGTGCCGATCCTGCCGAGGTTGACAGTCTGCTTGGACTGGTAGTTGGGCTTTGAGGTCGGCTGGGGCTTTTGGCCCGGACGTGCGACCTGCTTCTGCTGAACCTGCGCTGTCGTCGCAGGCACTTGTGCGAACGCGAGGCCTGTACAGGCCATGATCGCGAAAGCGAATGTGAAACGTTTCATGGGAGTTGTGTGAATGGGTTTATGTGTGGATCCAAAGAACGCGAGAGGGAGGTTTTGAAGCTGGCGTTACCCTGCCTGAACTCACGAAACACGCGAGCTCACTACCCTGCCGGTCTTACCCAAGACTCACCCAGAAACTGAAAATCGGCAATCTGCAAACTAGAAGATTCGAAGCAAGCACCCTCTAGATGCCCGAAAACGACACTTATCTTTGAGTCCGGCTGACTTGGCGATCAGCCAGGCACCGACGCTTTGAGGACCTGGAGGGCTCCTCTGAAATAAAAAAGGCGGGCGACCCCCGAGGGGGCCGCCCGCTGTGCTTAGCACCTGGGAGCGTTCGCTCTCAGGCGCTCAAAGAGTGCGGATCACGCGCTCCAGGTCAGCTCAATACCGTTCGTCAGGTTGAACTGAGCGCCGCAGGTCGAGGTGGCCGGGTCACGGTACCAGACCTGGTAGCGCTTGACGTCACCAGCAGCGACTTGACCCTTGGTCGAGATGCTGATGTTGGTGTCGGCAGCGCCGCTCGCGTCAGGGAAGCGGACCTGGACTCGGATGACCCCACCGCCAGCGCAGCGGAGGCCGTCACCAAACTGGATGCCGTCACCGCCGTTGATGGCGTTGTTGCCCTGGAAGAAGAGACCGGGCTGGTTGGGCAGCAGCTGAGTCGCACTCAAGACGAGGGTGTCGTTTGAGATGCTCGTGTCACCAGAGCAGGTGAGCTTGCCACCGACGCCGGAGCCGTTGGCGCAACCTTCACCGGTGGCGCCAGCGTTACCGCAGGGGCAAGCCGTCGAGCCAGTGTCGTCGCCAGAGCAGTACACCGTGCAGGGGCCCGAGGGGTCGCCTGCGATGACGCAGTCAAAGGTTCCCGCGCCAAGGCCAGCGGCACTGAAGGTGCCGAACTGGATCAGGTAGGTGGTGTTGCTCGTGACGCTGAACTGCATCTCCGACTGGAGGCCACAGACGTCGTCGTTGCAGGCCAGGATCGTGCCGGGGACCGGCGGGCAGGCGTTGGGCCATGCTGCGATCTTGGTGTCGAGCGTCGCGCCTCCGTTGCAGAGGGTGACGTCGGCGAGGCCAGTGGCGTCAGCGGTCCAGGAGAACCAGATGTCGTTGTTCACGGCGCTGGAGCCAAAGGCGTAGCACAGAGCTTCGTTCTGACCGTCGGTTCCAGTGGTCGCGGGAAGCGAGGTCGTGGAAGCGCCGGAGTTGTCGAAGTTGAAGGTGCCTTGGCCAGAGATGGCGATCGGGGTCGAGCACTCGTCGTTCGGGTGCGGGACCGGCGGGGCGCCAGCAGAGATGTCCAGGGTGCCTTGACCGCCAGCGGCGCCAGGGAAGCTACCGACCTGCAGGAGGTAGGTGGTGCCGGTGGTCGCCGCGAAGTTGATCTCCGAGGTGAAGCCAGCGCAGCCAGCGAAGTCATCGTTGCAGGCCAGAGCGGAGCCCGCAGTCGGGCAGCCACCGCTGGGGTAAGCAGCGAGCTTGGTGTCGTAGGCGGCGTTGTTGCACGTCGAGACGGTCGCGTTGCCGGTGAAGTCAGACGTCCAGTCGAACCAGATGTCGTTATCAACCGCGGAGGAGCCGAAGTCGTAGCAGATGTACTCGTTCTGCCCTTCGGCGCCGGTCGTCGCCAGGGTCGTGTCGTAGGTGAACTGGCCTTGGCCCGCGAGGGGGTCAGGGCTGCTGCAGTCGTCGTTACCTGACGGCGGCGCGAGGGCGCTAATGTCAAGGTTACCGGTACCGCCGGTGGCGCCAGGGAAGGTGCCGACCTGGATCGTGTAGACCGAGCCAGCGGCAGCTGCGAGGATGACGCTCGACTGCAGGGCGCAGTTGTCATCGTTGCAGGCCACAACCGAACCAGCGCTCGGGCAGCCGGCGCCGGGGTAGACACCGATCTTGGTGTCGACGGTGGTGGTGCCGCAGGTCCCGATGCTCACGCTCTCGGATGCAGGGGCTGTCCACTCGAACCAGACGTCGTTGTCGATCGCGGAGGAGCCGAACGCGTAGCAAGCGTACTCGTTCTGGCCCTCAGCGCCGGTGGTGGCCGCGCTGTTGTCGAAAGCGTAGCTGCCGTAGCCGCTGATGGCTTCGGCGCTGCCGCAGTCGTCGTTGCCGCCGCCTCCGCCGCCGCCGCCGCCGCCGCCGTTCTCGCTGAAGTTAATGGTGCCGGTTCCGCCAGCTGAGCCGGGGAAGTTACCGACCTGGATCAGGTAGCTCGTCGATGCCGTGCAAGGGAACGAGATCTGCGACTGAAGGCCGCAGGTGTCGTCGTTGCAGGCGATAGAAGAGCCGGCCGAGGGGCAAGCACCGCCAGGGTAAGCAGCGATCTTGGTGTCGAGGGTGTTTCCGCAGGTGTCGACGATGGCAGTGCCGGTCGTCGCTGCGGTCCACTCGAACCAAACATCGTTGTCGATGGCGGAGGAGCCGAACGCGTAGCAGGCGTACTCGTTCTGCCCTTCAGCGCCGCTCGTAGCAGCTGAGTTGTTGAAGTTGAAGGTGCCAGCGCCAGAGATGGCGACGGGCGTGTTGCAGTCATCGCTGCCACCAACCGAAGCGTTGATGGTAGTCATCATCATCGCCTTCGTCTTGCTGGTGGGCTTTTGGGCCGGCTGCTGGGCGTTCGCGGAGCTCGCGCCGATCAGCAGACATGCGGCCAAGATGGAAAATTTCATGGGGAACTCTCCGATGGAGTTGGATTCCTGTGTGTGAAGTTTGGGTTCTAGAACGTGCGGACGCTTTTTGTGGCGTGGGGGCCCGCTAAGGTGATCTCACGCGGCATCTGCATAGACTGAATGATATCCCCAGAAGACGATTCGTGGGAGAACGTAATGGGGGATCCCTGAAACCACTGCAACTACGGCCAAAACCGCCTACAATGCAACTTCTTGCTGCGTATATACCCAGGCTCACCTCGTCAGACGAGGTCAACAGCCTCTAGGTGCCGTTGTATGCCAATCATTTCGTAATAACGGGCTTTATGAGCCCGCAGAGGCTGTTTCTACTCGCTCAGCGCTTGGCAGTTGGCCTCAAAGATCGAAGAAGAATCGATGCACCCAATCCGGGCGACTGAAGTCCCAGCTGCGCTCGGCGACGTCGGCCACGAGCAGTGGATAGAGGTCTTCGATCGCTCTGATGACGTCCTGAGGGAGATTTAGAGCAGTGGAATACGAGTCGAGCGCCGATCTCTCATGCGCTCTCAGCTCGCCTCCGACGCCCTCGAGGAGGCGCCATGCGTGGCCTGGCTTGATCCCCGCCTCTTGCTTCCGCTCATGTATGACAAGGTGCAGGAGGTCGAAGAGCGGAAGGTCTTGCGACTCTGTTGAGCCCCAGTCGAGGTAGCCGAGGACGTGCCCCTCACTATCGACCTGCACATGCTTGCTCCGCAGGTCGCCATGAGTGCGGACTAAAGGGAAGACCTTCCCTAAGAGCGCTTCGCGAGCACGCCACTCCATCTCTCGCAGGGCGGCGATCGTGCCAGGCTCTCGCGCCCTCTCAGTGACTCGGCGAGCACGCTCGCTGATGAGCCGCTCACAGTCTCGCTCTGTGAAAGGCTCAGGGGGGCGCGTAGTCAGCGCGGAGAAGTGCTCAGCCACGTCTTGGAGCATTTGTCCAACGCGAAGATGATCCCCGCAGATCTGCCCAGCGGTGAGGCCGGGCAATCGTTCCTCAGCTGAGTACCAGATGCCTTCAGCCATCACTGCCCCGAAGGAGCGAGGGACGGGCAGCTCTGGATGTTCATCTCGCAGCTCGGAGAGCGCGGCCAAGTGTCGCTTAACGTGGCGCTTCTGGAAGGCCTCCATGGGGACGTGTAGCGCGAACGCTCTGTCTCCACCGGTGAGTATGAGAGCGTTGCTCCCGCGTGTGTTGACGAGGTGTTCAAGGGCGGGGACATGCGCCTCATCTGACCCTAAGACCTCTCGTGTCAGGAGGTCTGCGAGGGGGCGCTGCAGCCTCGCGCGAGGCTTATGCGCGATCAGTGCATACGAGGGCGTTAAGTGGGGGAAGAGCCCTAGTGAGTTCGCCAGCACCTTCAGGCGGTTCGCGCGCTCCTTTGGGCCGAGCGGCAGGGTCGGCCCTCCATCTCCCAGAGAGACGCAGAAGGTGAAGTCCCGCGAGTCGGGATAGAGCGCATGGGGTCGCAGCCCGACGAGACCAGCGCGCTTGAGTGCGGACGTGTGCTCTGCGAGGGATCTCCCCTCACCTGAGAAGAGACTCTTGAGGTACTCGCCAGGTCTCCTGAGCTCGAACTCTCCATGCACTCCTGTCGAGCGTTTGTAGCCATAGCGATTGTCAGCGATGAGGACGACCTCGCCGCGTGAGACTCGCGCGAGCTCTGCCTCATTCACTGCCATGGACTGGTCACAAACCACCAAGTCAAAGCTCTCGTCCTCGTGGGGCAGGCGCCTGGCTCCCTCGGAGCGCTCGGTCTGCATGGGGAGCTTCAAACCGCGCGCTCTGGCGTCTGCGAAGGCCAAGCGGCCTCTGCTCTCATCGCGCAGGGTCACCTCCCACCCGAGGAACGCTAGACCGGCACCTACGCCAGAGAATGCGTTTCCGATAATGAGCGCGCGTCCAGCGCGGGTGCGTAACAGCGGTAACCAAGCAGCCCTGCTGTGGCGCAGGAGGAGCATCAAGTGCTCTGCACGCTGAAGCGGTAAGGAGCAGAGGAGCTCCTCGAGGGATTCTCTGAAGTCAGCTCCATCCTCTGAGCGCTCTAGGAAGCGGTCGAGGTCGCCGGCCTCTAGGGGCCAAGGGGGATATCTGTCAGCAGGCATAAGTCAGGGTGAGCATGGCAACTCCTCCAGCGAAACCTATCCCACGGCGAACAGACCCGTGAAAATTTGATCAGACGCGCCGCGTGGGCCCCTGTACTGGCGGCCGCGTGATGAGAAAAACCTATTAGCTGCTTCGGAGTCGCTCTCTCGGCCCCTCTGTCTGTCAAAGACACCAACACTTTGTGAAGCAGATGGAAAGACCCACAGGAACGCGCGCCCCTAGCGGCCGCATCGGCTTAGTCGTGCCGAGCTCGAACACGACCATGGAGACAGAGCTGCCGGAGATGTTCAGGCGGATGACATGTGAGGGTCTTCCATCGCTCACAGTGCACTCCTCTCGGATGCGGATGCGGACCGTGAGCCCGGAGGAGCTCCTCAAGATGGATGCGCAGGCGGACCGCTGCGTGGAAGAGCTCGCGGACGCTGAGGTCGATGCTGTGGCATACGCTTGCCTCGTAGCGGTGATGAGCCAAGGGCCTGAGTATGCGGCGGAGCTCGAGCGCAGACTCGAAGCAAGGATGGGTGAGAACAGCGCACCTGTGATCACCAGCGCAGGGGCGCTGACTGAGGCGCTCGGGCACTTGGGCGCGCGGCGCGTGAGCCTCATCGCTCCTTACCTTCCGGAGTTGACGGAGAAGGTCATCTACGGGATTGAGTGTGAAGGGGTGGAGGTCGTCGACGCGATCTCGCTCGGGATCACAGACAACGTCGCCGTCGGCAGACGCTCACCCATGGAGCTGATCGAGGAGTCTAAGCGCCTCGATGTGGCCGGCGTGGACGCAGTGATCTTGTCTGCGTGTGTTCAGATGCCCTCGCTCGCCGCGGTGCCGCTGGTGGAGGCCGCGCTCGGAGTCCCAGTGATCAGCGCGGCCACCGCGACGGTCTTCTCGCTCCGGCAGCGCTTCGGTTGGGATGCGCCTGTGAGCGGCGCAGGTCAGCTGTTGGAGGGGGAAGGATGAGACCTCTCACCCTCGGAGCGGAGCTCACGACCGGGCTCATCATCGATCACCTCCGGCGCGCGCCTGTCCTCTTGCAGCTGCCACAGGTCTACACCCTCCTCGCGCCAGCGACAGCAGCCGGTGCAGCCTCCCTCGACGCGATGAAGCGTCGCCTCCCTGGGAAGAACTACGGGACCGCCGCAGGCGAACTCCACGCCTTCTGGGAGATGATCCGGACAGATGAGCTGCCTGTAGGGGTGGACTCTTCGCTCACGCTTGAGGCTACGCGTGATGTCTTCTATCGCTGCATGATCGGTGATGAGCGCTCGCAGACAAAGTTCGTCCGACGTGGCAGCCACCAGACCCTGGTCCTGGGCGGCGCAGCTCGGGAGTTGATGCGCGAGATCGAGCGAGCCTTCGCAGCGGACGCAGAGCCAGAGCTCTTCTGTGGTCACTCGTTCAGCGCGCCGCTCATCACAAGCTGCAACATCAGCGGAGATCCGCTGGGTTCGATCACGGATGAGGCGCGCGCGCGGGAGTTCATACGAGCACGCGGAGTCGGCCTATGGGTGCAGAGTCCGGAAGAGTGCGCGGAGCGTGGCTCGTATCCCATCCTCGAGCTCGCTAGGGATGGAGTGCGCGTAGGGCGAGAGGGGCCTGGGCTCGAGCGCATCTTGCGTAGCATTCCCGCTGACTCTCCACGCGTAAGAGACGTCGGGTGAGCGCGAAATAGCCAGAGCGTGAATGAAGAGGCGGAGCCCGGTTTACCCGGACCCCGCCTTCTCTCTCTGGGGTCCTCCGCAATGGAGTGCAAAGCGAAGGAGGCTGTTGTGTGTACGTGTTAGATCGGCCGGCGGATGCGACGCCGGAGGTCTGTGACCTCATCGACGACCGGATCCTCGGACGGGGGGGGGACGCCGACGTCGAGCGCCCTCGCGCATGACGGGAGCGATACGTGGGACGCGATGGACGGAGGCAGGAGCGTGCCAGACGCCTCGGCGCTCTCGAGCTCACCTGATTGGGCGTAGACCAAGACTTGCCCAGGGCTTTGGAGCGCGAGCGCGCCAGTGCTTTGAAGCTGACCTCTGTTGAGGCTTGTGATCTCCATCCAATGCTCACTGATGCTTCGAGCAGGGAAGCGGAAGGCGAGGGTGCCTTTTGCGGGGACCGCGAGGTGTAGGACAGCGCTGCGGTCTGAGCTCGCGAAGCTCACAACGAGGGTGCCCATCGAGTGGTTCTTTGCCTCGAGGGTGTGCTCAGTGATCTCGCAGCTGAAGATGGGCGCTTGGGGGGCCGCCTCAGGGGCTGCCGCGAGTGAGAGGAGGAGGCTGGGGATGAGCATTTGGTCTTCCTTCTTGGCGGGGGCTCGTTCCCCCGGGAAGACAGGTATCGACATCATGGGCCTAGCGCTTGAGAGAGCTAGAGCCCGACCCCGCATGCGGGACTGCAGGGGGACCCCAGGGTCTACAGCTCCCATTTGTGCGGTTTCACCGCTACAGATAGAGCTTTAAGCTCTTATTTAGCAAATGCTTACGTCTTTGTCCGCTGTCGCCGTAGCGTAGGCTCAGTCCCTGCCAAAGAGCTGGAAGGCGGCCCAGTCAGGGCTCCCGTTTGCGCGCAGGCGCCGGCCTGCGCTCCTCACGGCCTCCGAAGGCGTCATCTTCGCTAAGAGTGCCTCGTGCATAGCGACCCCGAAGTCTCGGGCGGCCTCGTCCGGGACTGGCCATTGCGTCGCGACGACGTTGCGGGTCCCCGTAGAGAGGAAGGCACGGCAGAAACCAAGCACCCCTTCTCCGTCGAGCACCTGGCCTCCGGCCGTCTCACATCCCATCAAGATGACGAGCTCTCTCGCGCCGGGTTTGGCCGGGAGGTCTGCGACGCCTAGGGTCACGCCATCTGTGAGCTCCCATGCGGGGCCTGGCCCGTCTGCCGTCTCGACCCACTCAACGTGGGTCGCGACGTGGAGGCAGTCGTCGCCTTCAAGCGCTTTGAGCATCGCCGCCTTGGTCATCGCCGCACCCATCAAGAGCTCGGCGGGCCGTCGCGCGCTGATCTTCTCTAGCTCATCGACTGCGGCTTCAAGTCTCGGACGTCCGTCTCTCGCGAGCGGTGCGCCAGCGAGAGTCCAGCTCGCCACTGGGAGCTTGGACTCGCCAGGGCTTAGGTCCGGTATGCCAGGAAGCGTCCTCAAGGTCGCGGCCTCACTGAGGAGGAGCGTCTCTGCGCTTTCAGCCCTGTGGACTCTGAGCGCGCTCAAAGGGAGGGACTCGAGCGGCCCATGCGTGCAGAGCAAGAGGCTGCCGCCGCTTGACGTGGCGAGGAGCTCTCTCAGCGCGCTTGGGAGCAGGCTCGTTGCAAGCTCGATGCCTACGTCCTCAGCGCTCGCTTCGTCGCCCTCCCGCAGGGCTTGCGTCAGATGACTCACGGCGCGCTGGATCGCGCGCCTGCCGTGGGGGATCTCAAGAGAGTCTGTCCGTCCATCGGGGCCAATCCAGAGAGCGAGGCCTTCGTCAGGGCCCAAGGCCCAGGTCACCAATCCGTGCTGTGTCCCCGCGGCCCACCTGAGGAGGTCGCCCTCTTCGATGCCCCGACTGACAGAGCGGAGGCTCCTCGACTGGAGCTCCTCTATGGTTCGTGCCGCGAGCAGGGGGCGCTTGAGCTGCACGTAGGTGCGCGCGAGGAGTTGGACAGCGTGCAAGCCGAGCGCCTCGCCGCCGAGGCTCGCGGTCTCACTCGTGGAGGTCCGCGGAGCGAGGCCTCTGTCGCGCTTGAGCGCCCTCTGGAACGCGGGCTCTAGGGCTGCGCGTGCGAGCTCGAAGTGCCCTGAGCGGTGATGATGTTCTCCCGAGTAGATCTCTGCGATCTCTTTGAGCTCGGCGGGGAGCGTAGAGATCCATGACTCGCTCAAGAGCGTGGAGAGGTCCCTCAAGATGCGCTCGCGCCTTGAGCCGGTCAGCTCACCGAGGGATCTCAGCGCGAGGTATGCGCGCAGCAGGCGCGAGCGATTCGTGTAGGTGACGCCACGGTTCAGCAGCTCCTCTGCCTGCTCCAGCTCGCCCGCGCGGATGAGGACTGTGGCCTCGAGGTCACGCGCTTGGTCGCGGAGCTTAGGAGAGGAGAGGGGGTCGACACCTGCGGCGGTTTGACGGTCGAAGAGCGCGTCTAAGTAGAAGGAGTGCGCTCGCTCGGGGTGATCCTCGTCGATCAGCCAGGTGACAGTCTCCTGCGCCCAAGCCCACCACTCTTCGAGCGCCGTGCGAGCCGGGTCACGAGCGAGCGCGCCCCATTCGCGCAAGAGCCGCTCCCGCTCGAGACCTAAGCCTGCGCGGTCAGCAGCGCGTACGAGTGAGCGAAGGAAGAGAGACTCATAGAGTGAGTCGTTGATCTCGCGCGCTAGCTGCAGCCCGCGGACGGCGTGAGCGCGAGCGGCGCTGAGGTCGGCGGTGCGCAAGCGCGCGCGCGCAGCGACCTCGAGCGCCTCGACCTCTTGTTCGTAGAAGCCGACGCGTCCGTACGTGTCGACGGCGTGCTCTGCGAGCGCGGAGGCGCTGGAGGCGTCGGCGATGCCCTCGCCCCTGAGGAGCAGCTCTGCGCTGATGCGCCTCGCGTAGGCAGCGGGGAGCGGGTCTCTTAGCTCGTCGAGCTCTCGCGTGATCTCGTCGAGCTCTCGTAGTAGCTCGCTGCGCTCATAGTTGGGGTCTGCGCTGAAAGCGTCGAGCGAGGCTTCGATCCGATCGATTCCTACTCCCGCGAGCGTCGCTTGCAGCGAGTCGAGCGAGGTCAAGTGCGTGGTTACGCGCAGGGCATCTTCACGGCCGCACACTTCGTTGAGCTCGCTGGCGAGGGATCGGAGCGATGGCTGGTCAGTCGACTCGCCACGGTGCACGGCACGGAGCCCCTCTCGTAGCTGGCGGAGCTGGTCTGCGCATGCTCGAGCCGCGCTCGTAGAGACAGGCTCCGATGAGGGCTGCGGCGCTGGTGTGGTGAGGGTTTCAGCCCGAGAGGGCTTCTCCGGAAGGCTCCCGATCGCGGCGCTGACTACGAGCAGACTCCCAGCGCCCACTAAGAGGGCAGACTCAAGCGTGAGGTTTCGCCTCGGACGGGGCGCCGCCTCCCAGTCTCCGCGCGTCATCGCGCGAGGTCAGTCGGCAGGGGTGACGGCGAGGAAGCGCTCGGCTTCGTACTTGTTGCACATACCTCGCCTGACGAGGTCTCTCGCGAGCGCTCGCGCGTCCGCGATGAAGTTGTTCTCGTGCAGCTCTCTCACAGCTCCGACTCCGCCGCCTTGGTGCAGGATGGCCTGCTCCAGTCCTTGGTTGTGGACTACGTTGAAATTCGCTTCGCCGAGGCGTCGAGGCGTGCCGTCGAGCTCACGGAGTGACCATGCCTCCCATGAGTAGCGGCCTGCAGGGAGTGGCCCAGCGAGTTGGAGCGTGGGCTCAGAGCTGGTGATGTGATAGAGCAGCATGCGCTCCTTGGGGTCCGCGAGCGCAGAGCTGTGGCCTTGATAGACGTAGATGTCGTAGCTTGCTTCACCGCTCTCAGGGCGCACCTCAAAGAGGACGTCGCTGAGCCTAGGAAGGCCCGGGAGGTCCTTAGAGCGGGCAAGCACGAGGTCTTTAGGAGACACGAGGCGCTGGGCTGTGTTGCCACGCATCACAGCAGGGCTGGGGAAGCCGTCGAGGTCCTTGCCAAGCACTGAGGAGGGCCACCCGCTCAGCATGAAGACGGCGAGCATGGACGCGGCAACGAGGAAGGGGACGTGCCTCAGGCCAGGCCGAGAGGTCGCGCGCGGGCTACGAGCCAGAGTGAGCTCACGTGAGCTCTTCGCGCGAGGTGCCGGTGTGGGGGTGGGAAGCGGCATAGGGCTGTCGACGACGATCAGCGGGCTGGGTGGGCGCTCAGCGAGCGTTGAGACGAGGGCAGCACAGTCGGCGCAGCCCTTGATGTGTTCTGCAATCTCGGCTTGGCGGGAGAGGCTGAGGCTGGTGGGCTCTAGCGATTGCCCAAAGTCAAAGAGCTCTTCAGCGCTCGGGCAGCAGCTCTTCTCTTCAGTAGAGTCAACGGTCGCTTCCGAGGGCTCTGTGAGCCACGCCTCTGCGAGCTGCAGGCGGTGCAGATGGACTCGCGCAGCAGGGTCTGCCTCAAGCTCTGCGAGCTCTGCTTCGTCGAGCTCGTCGTAGCCAAGCAAGCGCTCGATGATCTGGGCGGAGAGGACCTCTTCGTCCGGGGGCGTGGAGTCAGGCTGTTCCATCTTGGCGCAGGGTCAGCCAGCGAGGCCGACCTCTCCTTTCAAAGGGTTGTTGTTGATAAGCAGTCTGCGCAGTGAGCGCTTCGCTCCGTTCAACCTGTACTTCGTCGTCTCGAGCGTCAGTGAGAGGCGCGAGGAGACCTCACGCAGGCTGAGCTCGTGGAGATAGCGCAGCTCTAGCAGGTTCCTCTCTTGAGGGTCTAGACGAGTCAGAGCGTCGCGGACTTCACCCGCGATCTCTGCGTCGGCCGCGCTCTCAAGGGGGCCGGGGTCCTCAGCGTCTTGCTCGGGGACTGCCTCTTGAGGCAACCTGCTTCCAGGAGCCTGGCGGGCCTTGAGTCGCCGCTGCAAGTCGACGCAGCGGCACCAAGCCACCCTGTAGAGCCAGGTGCCTAACGCGCCGCGCTCCGGGTCGAAGTGGTCGCCATCAAGCCGCTCAAGGGAGTACTTGAGGAGCTCCTGTAGGAGGTCATCGCGCTCAAGGTCCCTCCCCGCAAACTGGCTGATGCAGTGGTGCAGCAGGGGCGAATAGCGCTCCAAAAAGACCTCCATGGCCTTGGGATCGCGCGCTTGGAGCCCGCTGACGAGCTCCACCTCTTCCATAGTCTTCTCGGATTTCATGGGGATCGAGGAGCGCTGAAGGCGCCCCCGGCATGGCTTCTTTTCGGCCCGGAATCCCATCACCGACCCAGGATGAGTCAGATGAGGGCCTCGAGTCCCTATCTCGCTCCCAGCTGGTGCGGCCTGTTGCCCGAAAGGAGTTCAAGTTCGTGCTGGCTTCCCATTAGGTTCCTATCCAAAATGGGGCTCCTGACGCCTAAGAGTCCCTTTGAGGACCCTCGCGAGGGGTCTGGTGGTCACCAAGGGGTGCAGATTATGATCCTTGGTCCAAGATCCTCCTTCTTAACTCTCACTGAGAGTCCATCGGCACGAACCAAGAACCCCAGATTCCTATGTCAGCTGTCATCGTCAGCGCCTGCAGAACCCCGATCGGGACCTTCCAGGGTGGCCTGAGCGCCCTCAGCGCTCCAACGCTTGGTTCTCTCGCAGTCCAAGAGGCCGTTCGACGCGCGGGCGTCGATGGAGGCCAAGTTGAAGAGTGCTTGATGGGCAACGTCCTGCAGGCAGGCCTCGGGCAGAACCCCGCGCGCCAGGCTGCGCGTGGCGCAGGCCTCCCCGATGCGATCGGCTCAACCACGATCAATAAGGTCTGCGGCTCAGGCCTGAAGAGCGTGATGCTCGCTGCGCAGGCCATCAAGGCTGGTGACCACGCGTGCGTCGTGGCTGGTGGGATGGAGAGCATGACTCGTGCCCCCTACCTCGTGCCCCAGGCACGCGATGGCGTCCGTCTCGGGCACGGAGAGCTGATCGACTCTATGGTCGGTGACGGGCTCTGGGACGTCTACAACGACTTTCACATGGGCATCACTGCAGAGATGGTCGCGGACGAACACGACGTCTCTCGTGAAGCTCAAGACGCCTTCGCGGCTGAGAGCCACCGCCGCGCCGCGGAGGCTGCCAAGGCGGGTCGCTTTGACGATGAGAAGTTCACAGTCAACGTCCCGCAGCGCAGAGGGGACGACGTCCCGTTCACCGCAGACGAGAACATTCGCGAGGGTATGACGGCTGAGTCCATCGCCGGGATGCGGCCAGCGTTCAAGAAGGACGGTTCGGTGACGGCCGGGAACGCCTCCTCGATCAACGATGGCGCAGCCGCGCTCGTCGTGATGAGCGAGGAGATGGCGGCGGACCTCGGCAAGGCGCCGCTCGCTCGCATCACTGCCTACGCTACCGGCGGTTGCGCGCCGGAGTGGGTGATGATGGCACCGGAGCACTCGATCAAGAAGTGCGCTGGGATGCTCGGAATGGAGCCAAGCGACTTTGACCTGCACGAGATCAACGAGGCCTTCAGCGCGGCAGCGCTCGCGCTGACGCGCACCCTCTCCCTTGACGCTGAGAAGGTCAATGTCAACGGTGGCGCGGTCGCGCTCGGACACCCGATCGGTGCGTCAGGCGCCCGCGTCTTAGTGACCTTGCTGCACGCAATGCAGCAGCAGGACGCGAAGACAGGGATGGCCTCTCTCTGCCTCGGAGGCGGAAACGCAGTCTCTCTAGCGGTGGAGAGGGTCTAGCTCATGTCTGACAACATCCACGAGAAGGTCAGCGTGATCGGCGCTGGCACCATGGGCAACGGGATCGCACAGGTCTTCGCGATGAGCGGGAGCTCCGTAACCCTGATCGACCTGAACGAAGACGCTCTCGCGCGCGGCCTCGCGACGATCGAGAAGAACCTCGCGCGAGTCGTGAAGAAGGGCGGCCTCAGCGAAGAGGAAGCTGCCGCTGCGCTCGGTCGCATCACGACGGGCGACTCTCTCGCTCTCGCCGCGGACAGCGGGCTCGTCGTAGAGGCAGTCGTCGAGAAGAGTGAGGTGAAGGGGGCGGTCTTCCGTGAGCTCGACGAGGTCTGCGCCCCCGGCGCGATCCTCGCTTCAAACACCTCCTCGATCTCGATCACGGAGATCGCGTCGAACACCAAGCGGCCCGAGCAGGTGATCGGGATGCACTTCATGAACCCTGTGCCTGTGATGAAGCTCGTCGAGGTCATCAGGGGGAGAGAGACCTCAGACGAGACGACCGCTCAGGTGGTCTCATGCTCTGAGGAGATCGGGAAGATCCCGGTCGAGGTCAACGACTCTCCTGGCTTCGTCTCGAACAGAGTCCTTATGCCGATGATCAACGAGGCCGCCCACTGCCTCTCGGAGGGGGTCTCGACCCCTGAGGGAGTGGACGCAGTGATGAAGATCGGTATGGCTCACCCTATGGGTCCGCTCACGCTCGCGGACCTCATCGGGCTTGACGTCTGTGTAGACATCCTCGAGGTCTTGCGCGCCGGACTCGGCGATGACAAGTACGCTCCGAGCCCTGCTCTCCTTGAGCGGGTTCAGGCGGGGCACCTTGGCCGAAAGAGCGGAAAGGGCTTCTACGACTACGAATAGGTCGATGCTAAGAATGAACTTCGAACTGAATGAGGAGCTCGCGATGGTGCGCGACATGGCGCGCGACTTCGCGACCGCAGAGCTCGACCCGCGCGCGCAGCGGCACGACGAGCAAGGACACATCGACGAAGAGGTCTTCGGGCTCATCAGCGAGCTCGGCCTCTGGGGCCTCACGATCCCTGAGGAGTATGGCGGGGCAGGGATGGGCAACCTGGCCCTCTCGCTGGTCTTGGAGGAGCTCAATCGAGCAGATGCCTCCGTGGGAGTGACCCTCTCCGTGCACAACAGCCTCCTCGGCGCGCCCATCATGAAGTTCGCGACCGACGAGCAGAAGCAGCGGTGGCTGCCGCAGCTAGCCTCTGGAGAGGCGATCGGCTGTTACTGCTTGACCGAACCGAACGCTGGGTCTGACGCGGCCGCGCTACAAACGCGGGCCGTACGGGACGGAGACGATTGGATCCTCTCAGGGACGAAGATCTGGGTGACGAACGGCGGGCTCGCCTCGCTCGGGATCGTCTATGCGCGGACAGACCCTGACGCTTCGAACGCTAATGGGATCAGCGCCTTCCTCGTCCCGCTCGACGCCGAGGGGATCAGCCTCGGAGCCCCAGAGAAGAAGACCGGCATCCGCGCCTCATCTACTGTGGAGATTCAGTTCGACGACGTGCGGGTCCAAGGTGACGCGTTGCTGGGTGAGGAGAGTCGCGGTTTCCAGATCGCGATGGACACCCTCGATGGCGGCCGCATTGGCATCGCGAGTCAAGCGGTAGGGATCGGCCGCGCTTGTCTCGAGGCCAGCGTGAAGTACGCCGGCGAGCGCGAGCAGTTCAATCAACCCATCGGTCGCTTTCAGGCGATCCAGTGGAAGATCGCTGACATGGCGACACGCCTCGACGCCGCGCGGCTCCTGACTTGGCGCGCTGCCACACTGCGTGACGAGGGCGCTCGCTGCAGCCTCCAAGCGGCGCAAGCGAAGCTCTCCGCGTCGACCGCATGCAACTACGCCGCGGACGAGTGCCTCCAGATCCACGGCGGCGCTGGCTACACCGACGACTTCCAAGTGGAGCGCCTCTTCCGAGACGCCCGCATCACCGAGATCTACGAGGGCGCCTCCGACATCCAGCGCATCGTGATCGCACGGAGCCTCATGTCCTGAGCGATGAGCGCTGCTCAAGGAGTCCTCGACCGCCTCGTCACAGGTGACCGTACTGCGCTCGCTCGCGCGATCACCTGGGCTGAGTCGGCGGACCCGCGCTTCCGTGTGGTCCTGACGGGTGCAAACGAGCGCGTAGGGCGTGGGTGGCGTGTAGGGATCACCGGCCCTCCGGGCGCTGGGAAGAGCACCCTCACGAACGAGCTCATCAGCGCCCACCGAGCGGCTGAGCGCAGCGTCGGTGTCCTCGCCGTTGACCCCTCGAGCCCCTTCACCGGGGGCGCGCTCCTCGGCGACAGGATTCGGATGGACGGCCGCACCTCTGATGAGGGCGTGTTCATCCGCTCGATGGCCTCACGCGGTAGTCACGGCGGCATCGCCCGCGCGACCGTCGACGCAGTCGATGCGATGGACGCCTTCGGCCTTGAAGAGCTCTTGATCGAGACGGTCGGCGTAGGACAAGCCGAGTATGACGTTGTGGGCGCAGCGGACACCGTGCTCGTCGTGCTGTGCCCTGGCGCTGGCGATGGTGTGCAGGCGCTCAAGTCAGGGATCCTCGAGGTCGCTGATGTCCTCTGCGTCAACAAGGCCGACCTCAGCGGGGCAGAGCGCCTCGCGGCAGATTTAGAGGAGGCGGTCTCGCTAAGAGATGATGAGCCGCATGGCGGCTGGGTCACTCCGGTTGTCTCATGCAGCGCGGGCACCTCAGAGGGGATAGAGGATGTGTTGGCCGCCCTCGGTCAGCACCGCGCATGGCTAGAAGACGGTCGCCTCGAGGCGCACCGTGAGGCGAGGCGCCTGGCGCAGGTGCACCGCGCGCTGGCTGAGGCTGTGGACAGAGAGCTGTGGGAGGCCTTCGGCTGGCGTGAGCGAGCCGCTCGCCTCTTGGCTGATGGAGCGGCGCATTACGATGTGGTCGCAGACCTGATCGAGGAGCTGCGAGCGCAGACGCGCACCGCGGCTGGAGGAGGTGCGAGCGAGAGATGAGCGGAGCAGCAGAGACAACCACCGACCCGCGCGCCCTCTGGGAAGAGGCGCTGAACAGCGCGAAGCTCCGAGACGTGGACTTCACCACGCTCTCGGGTGAAGAGCTCAAGGCGCTCTACACCTCGGAGGACGCGAGCTTCGATGAGGAGCGTGACCTCGGGATGCCGGGTCAGTTCCCCTTCACCCGCGGCGTGCATCCGACGATGTACCGCGGCCGCCTCTGGACGATGCGGCAGTTCGCTGGCTTCGGCTCAGCCGCGCAGACGAACGAGCGCTTTAAGTTCCTGCTCGCGCACGGCCAGACCGGGCTCTCCGTCGCCTTCGACTTCCCAACCTTGATGGGCCGAGACTCGGACGACGAGCTATCCCTAGGGGAGGTCGGGCAGGTCGGCGTCGCGATCTCTTCCTTGGCTGATATGGAGACGCTCTTTGACGGGATCCCGCTCGGAGAGGTCTCGACCTCGATGACGATCAACGGGCCAGCGCCGATCTTGCTCGCGTTCTACATCGCGGCCGCAGAGAACCAAGGCGTCGCACCCGAGGCGATCCGCGGGACAGTCCAGAACGACATCCTCAAGGAGTACCAGGCGCAGCACGCTTGGCTGGTCGCGCCTGAGCCTGCGCTCAGGATGATCACTGACATGATGTCGTACTGCGCTGAGCGCGCGCCGCAGTGGAACACGATCTCCATCTCCGGCTACCACATCCGTGAGGCGGGCTCGACCGCTGCACAGGAGCTGGCCTTCACCCTCGCTAATGGGATGGAGTATGTGCGCCGCGGCGTCGCAGCGGGGATGGACGTCGACAGCTTTGCCCCGCGCCTCTCCTTCTTCTTTGACAGTCACCTCGACTTCTTCGAGGAGATCTGCAAGTTCAGGGCGGCGCGGCGGATCTGGGCGCGAAAGCTCCGAGATGAGTTCGGCGCGAAAGATCCGAAGTCTTGGATGGTGCGCTTTCATACCCAGACGGCCGGCGTCTCCCTCACGGCGCAGCAGCCTGAGAACAACATCGTCCGCACGGCTTACGAGGCCCTCGCAGCGGTGCTCGGGGGAACTCAGTCGCTGCACACGAACTCGATGGACGAGACCCTCTCTCTGCCGACCGAGAAGGCGGTGAAGATCGCGCTGCGTACGCAGCAGATCCTCGCGGAGGAGACAGAGGTGGCGAACGTGATCGATCCGCTCGCTGGGTCTTACTTCGTGGAGGCACAGACGAACCGACTGGAGGCGGAGGCGGAGGCCTACTTCCAGGAGATCGAGGAGCGTGGCGGCGTCGTACCTTGCATCGAGAGCGGCTTCATCCAGAGCGAGATCCATCGGTCCGCGGTGAAGTATCAGCGCGCCGTCGAGCGTGGCGACAAGCGGGTGGTGGGTGTGAACTGCTACACCGAGGAGGGGGACGGCCCCCCGGAGATTGATCTGCACAGGATCGACCCCGCGGTGGAGCGAGAGCAGCACCGCCGACTCGGCGAGCTTCGCAGCACGCGCGACGAGAAAGGCGCAGGAGAGGCGCTCGAGGCGATCAGGGCCGCGTGCCGTGATGGCTCCAACTTGCAGGCGCGCTTCGTCGCCGCTGCCCACGCCTACTGCACCTTGGGTGAGATCGCCCAGGTGCTGCGCGAGGAGTTCGATCAGTACAAGGAGCCCAAGATCCTCTGAGGAGGAGTGAAGAGATGACCGAGAGACGAATCAGGGTGTTGATAGGAAAGCCTGGTCTGGACGGACACGACCGCGGCGCAAAGACGGTCGCGAGCGTGCTCCGAGATCATGGTATGGAGGTTGTCTACACCGGCCTTCATCAGACCCCGGCGATGATCGCTGAGGCCGCCGCGCAAGAGGACGTTGACGTGGTCGGGCTCTCGCTCTTGTCGGGCGCGCACATGGCGCTGTTCCCGCGCGTACGTGATGAGCTCACTGCGCGTGGGAAGGGCGACGTCTTGCTCGTCGGAGGCGGGATCATCCCGCACGACGACATGGACTCGTTAGAAGGAGACGGGTTCGCGAAGCTTTTCGGTCCGGGCACGCCTACGACTGATATCGCGACGTGGATTCAGGAAGAGATGGAGAAACGCTTCGAGAGAGAAGGAGAGGAAGCATGACCGCTGACAACACCCCCGCAGGTGACGGCACCCCCACGGAGACCGTCAAGGACATCTTGAACGTCGAGGAGGCCGCCGCGCTCCTCGGAGTGAGCGTGAAGACCTTCAACAAGGTCCTGCACGCAGAGGATATGCCTGCCCGAAAGATCGGGCGGGAGTGGAAGTTCTCCCGCGCCGCCTTGATCGAGTGGGTCGGGAGCGGTCGAGCGCGTGACTTCTACCGCGAGGCTACCCCCTCTATTCACGACACGGTCACCCCGATCCCGCGCCGCCAACGCACCGGTGGCTGGCGCATTGAGATGGACTGAACTGAAACCTAGAGACAGAGAGAAAGATGTATTCGCCGCCTGATATACGCCACGGCCTCGACCTCACTGAGGACGAAGGAATGATCCGCGACATGGTACGCGAGTTCGCTGATAACGAGGTCGCGCCGAGGGCCGCCGGGATTGACGAGGAGCACTCGTTCCCGCTCGAGACCTGGGAGCAGATCATCGAGCTCGGCCTCCCGGGGATCCCATTCCCTGAAGAGCTGGGCGGCGCTGACAGCGGCACGCTCGCCTACGTCCTCGCCGTGGAAGAGCTCAGCAGGGTCTGCGGCTCAACTGGCCTCACATTGGCCGCTCACGTGAGCCTAGGTACATACCCCATCTACAAGTGGGGCTCAGAGCGCATGCGGGCCGAGTATGTCCCCAAGCTGATCGCGGGCGAGTACATGGGCGCGTATGGGTTGACCGAACCCAACGCGGGCTCAGACTCCGGTGGGACTGAGACGATGGCGCGCCGAGACGGCGACGAGTGGGTCCTCTCTGGTCGCAAGTGCTTTATCACGAACGCCAATCAC
>Ga0208624_1000517_pt1 | contig 19843 bp, 15 predicted proteins | sample Knorr_S23_td_DCM_FD_185607 | JGI IMG/M metagenome (GOLD analysis project Ga0208624, IMG submission 185607) | Marine microbial communities from Southern Atlantic Ocean transect - Knorr_S23_td_DCM_ad_71m_LV_A (SPAdes) (version 2) | ecosystem: Environmental > Aquatic > Marine > Oceanic | place...
CTGATGCCTTCGATTTTATTGGCGGCTCCTTTGTCTAGCGCTCCACCTGCCAGTTCGACCAAGGTTGGAAGCACATCGATATGTCCGGAAAGCGTGTCCTCATCTCTGGGCTCCAATTGGCCTGGCCAGCGCCAAAAGGCGAACGCTCGAGTGCCGCCTCGCCAAATGGTTCCTTTGCATCCTCGCATCCCACCATTGTAGGTATCCACTCCGAACGTCCCCCCATTGTCATTCATGTAAAGGATCAGGGTATTCTCTGAAAGCTCGAGTTCGTCCAATCTGTTCAGAAGTCGACCGAGGTTCCAATCCAGATTGGATATCATTCCTAAATACTCGGCCGCTTTTTCAGTTACCTTTCCTTTGTAGGGCTCAATGAACGGATCGGGTACGATGGTGGGGTTGTGCGCGTTGTAGGTAGGAATGTAACAGAAAAATGGATTCTCTTTATTTTCGGAAATCCAATGCATGGCCCGGTCGTAGAAAATGTCCGTCCTATATCCTTCTGAACGAACCAGTTCGCCGTTCAGTAGGAGGTCCGGATCGTAATGCGTACGTTGATTATCCTCGGGCACAGTCAATGCGACGTCGAAGCCACGTTCTTCTGGTCTATACCCCGGTTGCTGTCCCAAATGCCACTTGCCGAACATAGCAGTTTGATATCCCGCCTCTGAGAGCAGTTGAGGCAAGGTGGTGACCTGGGTATTCATGTTGCGCCGTTGAAGAAGGGTGTGGGTCACTCCGGAATTGAACTCCTGCATCCCCGTAATAAGAGCCGCTCGGGTTGGAGCGCAGGTTGGGCTGACGCTAAAGTCCGTTAGTCGGACCGACTCGTCGTGCAATCGGTCGAAGTTGGGTGTCTTTAAAACCGGATGGCCGTGTCTTCCGATGTCACCGTAACCTTGGTCGTCGCTAAGCAGGAGGACAATATTGGGCTTCTCAGTTCTGCCTGGGGATCCTGATTGCCCAAGGATCAAGCACCCGCTGAGTAAGTATAATAGAACCGCGAGATATCCGAAACCGAGATGGACCTTTGTTGATAGGAAATGAATGTGTCTCTGGGCTCTTGCCATGTCGCCTACGGCTCGGCGCGTTAGGCACAATTGTTCCGATGCCAGGAATACTCGCGGGCTCGTGAATGCTTCAGAGTGGCTTTGTACGCTTCTCATACGGCCAGCTTGCCTGCTTACTCATATTGCGTAGCGTCATGCTCGGCGGACAGTGGTAATAATTCCTCAGGCGCACCAATTCCCGCTTCAGCTCCATTATAGTCGTCTTGTTTTCCGGAATGTAATACTGGCTGATCATCTCGCTCGGATCCTTCTTCAGGTCAAAGAACTCCCACTCATTGTGCGCGGGATAATAAATCAGCTTATTGCGTCCGTCCGTAACACCGTAGTGGGGCTGCACGTGGTGGTTTGCCAGTTCGTGGTACGTGTAGAGAAAAGTCTTTCTCCAATCTTCGGGCGTCTTGCCCTCGAGGATAGATACCATACTCCGACCTTGAATCTGCTCAGGTATTTCAATGCCAGCCATTTCGAGAAAAGTGCTGGCGATATCAAGGTTGGAGACGATATCCTTATCGTTAATAACACCCTTTTCGACCACACCCGGCCAATGAACGATAAAAGCAGTCCTTATCGACTCTTCATACATGAAGCGCTTATCGAAGAACCCGTGCTCGCCTAAGAAGTAGCCGTGGTCCGCCATGTAGATAACAATAGTGTTGTCCGCCAGATCATTTTCTTCAAGGAACGCCCGAATGCGTCCCACGTTCTTATCAATGCCTGCTCCCGCAGCCAGAAAGTTTCTCAAAAGCACCTGATACTTAAAGCGGGAAAGCTTTTTGCTGGGATCGCTCCAATCCAGTCCCAGCGCTTCAAATTTTTCTACATCTGGCGCGCGGTACGCATCCCATGCCTCCCGCTGCTCCTCATTCAGTTCTCCGAGCTCACCGGGGTCACCAATCATCATATTGTAAGGTAAGTCTTCATACAGCGTTAAGGTCTGTTCGCGTATCGCAGTACCCCGGTATGAAAAATCATCAAAGAGATTGTCCGGCTCGGGAATATGCGCGTCTTTGTACAAATCATATTCCTCCGGCCCCGGACACCAGCCATGGTGCGTAGCCTTGAACTGCGACATCAGCATGAAGGGTTTGCTCTTATCGCGGCCGTTCTTGAGCCATTCTATCGTCAGGTCACCAACGATGTCGGAGTTGTAGCCGCTTTCGGTACGGGTGTCTTTCAGCCCTTCAGCATCACCCCTCTGCAGAAAGGGATTATAGTACTGTCCCTGCCCCTTCATAACATCGAAGTAGTCGAAGCCTGTTGGAACAGACTTCAAATGCCATTTGCCGATAATCGCTGTCTGATAGCCGTTTTCCCGCATTATCTTCGGAAAGGTCTGCTGGGACCCGTCGAAGTTGGAGTTCCTATTCCAGGTAACGCCGTTTCTATGCCCGTATTTGCCCGTAAGAATCGTCGCGCGGCTCGGTCCGCAGAGAGCATTGGTCACATAGCACTTTTTAAAAAGCATCCCATCGCTCGCCAGCTTATCGATATGCGGGGAGCGCGCCACGTCTTTGAGCAAGCCACCATACGCGCCGATCGACTGATACGCGTGATCATCGCTGAAGATGAAAAGGATGTTCGGGGAGCGCGCCGTTCCATCCATTGACGGCTTCGCCGTGGAAGTGACGGCAGGTAACAATACAAAAAACAATATAACGTATTTCATTTTTTATTCATTAATGTCCTGTCCATAGATTTGCCCTCGGGTCATAGTTGGGATTCAGCATTAACATCTGAGTATCAGCTTCTTCACGCCACTTGTGAAGCTTCTTTGCAAGTTGTTCCAATGCCTTGGGCGACCAACGGCCTGGGGAAAGCGGGTGGATCACATCGCAAACCAAATTCTGTTCACTTAGTTGTTGCGCGACTTCGCTCCGGGAGTTGACGATCTTTCCTCCTCGGCCGCCGCCAGCTCCATGGAGGAATATAGCCAGGGGGCGTTTACCTTCTGTTGTAGATCGGAAGTAAAGCGCGGGGGAGTAGAGACCTTCAATCTTCAGTGACATGATTTTAGACTCATAACCGGGATAGGATGTCAATTGGACCTGGGCCGGAACCGAAGCAGGCAAGATCAGCACAGTGACAATCGTCCAGAAGCTTAGGGGTATACGCATGGATGAGAGAGAACTCGGTTAAGTCTGGGTAGTCAAGGGTGCCGAACGCATCGATTGGGCCCGGGCGATACGTTGAATTAAAATTGATCCATGGGATGTCCGTACTAATATGAAATACATGAAAATCTCCCGTCTCGTTCTATTGGTAAATTTCTTCCTCGGATTAGCGTTCGCTGAAACAGGTAAGCCGAACATTGTATTCTTTCTCGTCGATGACCTGGGCTGGTCTGATGTCGGCTGCAACGGTAGTCCATTCTACGACACGCCAAACATCGATCAACTCGCGGAAGAAGGCGTTCGATTTACTAGCGGCTATGCGGCCTGCCATGTCTGCTCGCCGACACGAGCGAGTATCCTTACAGGAAAATACCCGGCGACCCTTAACCTGACCGATTGGCTCGATGGCAGAAGCAACCGACCTTATCAGGTCTTGCAGAATCCGGACAAGGCCATGGCTCTAGATCCCGATGAAATAACTCTGGCCGAAGTCTTGAAGAAGGAGGGCTATGCCACCGCTCTGTTTGGCAAATGGCATCTGGGCAGGAACGCCACTCCGACCGGGCATGGCTTTGACCTGCATGTTCCATACTCTGTGAACTCCAACCTGGGACGACGTGGATTTTATAGCCCGAAGGATATACCGGGACTCGATGGGGGAGAGTACGTTACCGATCGCTTGGCGGAACTGGCCGCCAAGTATATCGATGTGAACAAGGATAGGCCTTTCCTTTTGTATATGTCGCACTTCTCCGTGCACGATCCCATCCACGGTAGACCCGACCTTGTGGAAAAGTACAAGAAGAAACTGACGAGCATGCCGCCCCAGCCAGGACCTGATTTCATCCTCGAAGGAAACCCCGACAGCCCGACCTTCCCGAGCAGAGCGGAGCTCGATGAATTGATCAAGCAGCCGAAGTATAGGGATACCTACACGTCCTACGCCAACGACCTGGTGAAGGTGAAACAGAAGCAGGACAATGTTGAATTCGCCGGAATGGTCGAAAGCATCGACCAGAGCTTGGGAACCCTGATGGCAAAACTGAAGGAGCATGGCCTCGAGGATAACACCATCGTTATGTTCATGTCAGACAATGGCGGAATGTCCGTGATGAACGGGACTCCCCATTTCGAAACGACCCGAGATAAAATTGATACACGCGCTTCCACCTCGAATCTACCCCTGCGTGGCGCCAAGGGCTGGCTTTACGAAGGCGGGATTCGGGTTCCCATGATCGTCAAATGGCCGCAAGAAGGTCAAAAAGGAACGGTCTGCGATGAGCCGGTCATCAGCACCGACTTTTTCCCTACAATTCTGGAAATGATCGGTTTGGAGCATGACACAAGCGACATCGACGGGCAAAGCTTCACCCCCTTGGTGCAGGGCAAGGAAATGGATAGAGGCCCCATCTATTGGCATTTTCCCCACTACAGCAATCATGGCATGCAGAGTCCGGGTGGGGCTATCCGCGACGGCGATTACAAACTGCTCGAATACTTCGAAAACGGGACGGTTCAGCTCTTCAATTTGAAAGAGGACATTGGCGAGCAAAACGATTTAGCGAAGATTGAAGTCCAGAAGACTAAGGAGCTCGCCGCGAAACTCCATCAATGGCGCAAAAAAGTAGATGCCCAAATGATGCCCCCCAATCCCGACTACGACCCGGCGACCGACCTCTGGTCAGGAAAGGAATAAGGCAGGAGACGTCAGGACTATCCCCTTTTTGCCACTAAAAAACAAAACCACCCATATGACTAATCGAACTCCTCTTGCGGCTGCCAATTGGAAGATGGCTATGACCTTGGACCAGTGCCGTTCGTTTGCTCGGGAATTTGAACAGGAAATGGGAGGCTTGATCGGAAAGATGCAGGTCATTCTTTGCGCTCCCGCCACCGCCATGTCGACCCTGGCAGAGGCGGTGAAGGACCTACCTATGGTCGATCCTGGAGCTCAGAATTCCTCTGCCTTTCCGGATCCTGAACACAGTGGCGAAATCTCTGCCGAGCTATTGGCTGACGCCGGCTGTGTCTGGTGCATGGTCGGTCACTGGGAAATGAAGATTCGTATGAATAAGTCGGACGAAGAGTTGAATCGCGAGCTTCATGCTGTATTGAACAGTGGCATGCGTCCGATCATCCTCGTCGGTGAATCGGAAATCGATAAGGGCACTCCCGCAGATGACCTGGTTGATCGCATGGAAACCATGCTCGCCGGTATAACGGCCGATCAAATAACAACCTCCATGATGGTTTATGAACCGGAGTGGGCCATTGGCGCCGACGAACCGGCGCCTCCCGAATACATCGCCGAGCGGGCAACCTTCATGCGCAATTGGCTGATCAAGCGGTTCGGAGAGGAAGCTATCCAACCCATTCCCATGATTTATGGGGGCTCGGTTTTCCCTGAGAACGCAGAGTGGCTTTTATCCACCCCCGATATCGATGGCCTGGGCGCTGGACGTAAAAGCCGCGAGGCCAAAGAATTCGCCAGCATTGCTAAAACCGTTGGACGGGCGTTTGATCTTATTTAACCGGGAAGATAAAGAGTAAGCGTATCCAAGAAACTGTGAAACAACCTATTGTCCTAGTCGGTATAGGTGAGATCGCCAGTGTGTTGGCCCGGGCATATTTAAGAAATGGGCATCCAGTGATTCCGGTCACATGGAATATGGACATCGCTGAAGCGGCATGCGAGACTCCCGATCCGCTTATGACGGTGGTGGCGGTCGCTGAAAAAGATTATCCGGCCGTGATGGAGACCGTTCCCGATGCCTGGAGTGACCGGCTAGTCCTCATCCAAAACGAACTGCTCCCGGAAAAATGGGAAGTCTTCGACATTGAGAATCTAACTGTCTTGTCCGTCTGGTTTGAAAAGAAGAAAGGCATGGACATTAACCCTATTCTGCCGACACCCATGCTTGGACCTCACGCGGATGTGATTGCCGCATCTCTAGAGGGAATCGATGTGCACGGGCATGTCGTGCATGATCTCATAGCTTGAGTCGGGCTTACAGACTGTCAGATAAGTCATCGTAGGAGAGGGTTTATCCTGCGATATTGCAGATATAGAATATTTGAATGAGGAAGATCGCGGAATAAACCCGCTCCTACAATCGGCCGTTAGGAAAATCTTCGATTTATTGGACAGTCTCTTGGTGGGCCCGTTGGGTAAATCGGAGATTGCCTGAAGGGCCTTATGTAGAATATTGAGGCCGTTCTGCAAAATCTTAATGCTTTGATTCGAATGACTTCTATACCTTTTAAAAACACAGTCGCTCTCGTCTGTTTAAACTTGCTCTGGACAAGCGGTTCCCTTGTTTCCCGGGCCAATATGGAGCCGATCCCACCCTTCATGGGAGACTGGGAAGGTGGCTGGGTCGATGCCCCTGAAAAAGACGGTAATGCCAAGAATAATCCCGGCTTGGTCGCCCGTGTGATTGGTTTGGGCAACGATCGGTACGAAATTCAGATAATGGAGGAGTTCGACAAGCGGGCCGACTTTAAAGTCAAAACCGAAGCGGTGTGGAAAAACGGCAAGATGATGTTCGATCAAAATGGATACTCGGGCAAAATCACTGTCGATAGTTTTACGGGCAAAAAGGCCGGAGGGGCATTCGACACGTCGTTTTCATTGAAACGCACACATCGCGCGTCGCCTACAATGGGGGCGAAGCCTCCTGCGAATGCTGTTGTGCTCTTCGATGGGGCCAATCTGGATGCGTGGGAGCGACAAGATGGGGGAGATCCCACCTGGCTTATCAAAAACGGCTATGTTGAAGTATTGCCGAAAAAGGATAACAACGGTGTTGGTGGCTCCATTAATACTCGTCAGAGTTTTGGCGACGTGAAAGTCCATCTTGAATTTCGTTTGCCGTACGAGCCAGAGCACCGAGGGCAAAAACGGGCGAACAGCGGCTTTTTCCTGCCGGGCGGCTATGAGGTACAAATACTTGATAGCTATGGCTTGGGCGGTATGTGGAACGAGTGTGGAGCCCTGTACAAGCAATCACCCCCCCGGGTGAACATGTGCTGGGCGCCTGGCGTATGGCAGACTTTCGATGTGGAGTTTAAGCGGCTTCGTCGCGATTCCGAGGGTAATAAAGTCGACGACGCAGTGTTCACGGTCTGGCATAATGGAGTGAAAATCCACAACAACTTTCAGATCAAAGGAACGACTTCCAATACCCAAAAAGGGCGCAGCCAGCCTGAGTCTGGCAAGAACGGAGGGCTCTCGCTTCAGGATCACAGCAACAAAATTCAGTTCAGAAACATCTGGGTAGTGGAGCAGTAGTCGCGTTCCAGGTTTTGATTTCCTTGCATTGATTGGACCGTAAGGCCCTAGAGGGCCGCGCGGTGAACTTCAACGCTTGTGACCGGATTCGGATCGGAGCGCGGATCTTTCAGGAGCCCGCTTTTCATGCTTACACGCAAAGGGGTGACTTCTGTATCCAGAAAGAGGTGCTCGTAATTGTCTCCTCCTACGTCTCCAAGGCCGATGGGCCGCACGATATCGCCGTCGGTCGTTTCAATGGAATATCCCTGGCGATGGTTCTCGCCCGTAACGCCTTCCATGGGCTGTACGCCGCCGTTCCAGACAGCAACAATAATCTGCTTTGTCTCGGGCGGGCAGTCGACCTTCAGATTTTCAGGGCTAACGGCATAGGCCATTACTAGCGAGGGGCCATCTTCTAACGGTGTTACCGACACCGACATGCCGTGCGCGTCATCGCCTCCAGCCAGGGTCAAATGGCCGGTCACCTCTACGATTACTGGAGGATCATCAGGCTCATCTCCGAACTCGCCGATAAGCAGAACGGTATGTCGCTTCGAGGCCTCGTCTGCCGGACGAGTGGTGGCCCGTAAGGGGTGCGCTCGCGTGCCTGAGCGAGTGATTACTGTGAATGCGCTTGGCTCAAGGGAGCCGGGATCTGCCACGCGTCGTGAAAAAGTTACAGGCAGCCCATCGGCGCCTCTATATCTGAGCGCTGGAATAGCGTTATCTAGACCAAAGAATGCGCTAATCATCCGTGATGGTTGCTCGTCGAGCGAGGTCCTTGGGGGAGTGGAACTTTGCCCATTCGCCACCCAAGTCAGGGTGACGAGGCCCAATGCTCCGGCAAGAAGGCTAATGATGTTCTTTTTATTCATTCGGTGAAATAATGCGGAAAGAGTGAAGCTCAGTTTGGAGAAACACACGGTTTAGTCACTCCACGCCTCCTAATCATGGACGTCAAGAGTTGACCCTTTCCTTGACCCGGTCGATTGATGAATCCAACTCGAAAAGAGAAAAGACTGAATAATGATATCAAAGGCTCTAGTATTCCTGCTACCACTCAGCCTGCTTGTTAGTAGCTGTTCTATCAGCGATTTGGATACGCCATCGCAGCGATTTGAAACGCTTTCTGCCGCGAAATGGAATGAAGTGTTTTTTGATCCCTGCACGGAGGACTGGAGACAACGGTGGTTTCTCGATGGGGAGATTGGAACAGTAGCGAACAGCGCTGATGGCATGACGCTTACGGCAGGTCGGGAATTCAGGAACGATTCCCATCACATGGTTTTATGGACTAGGGAATCCTTCGAAGGGGATCTTAAGATCGAATACGATTACATTCGCCTCGATTCGGAGACTCGTTGTGTGAATATCCTTTATATTCAGGCAACCGGCAGTGGAGCGGAGCCTTACGCCGAAGACATTACCGAGTGGAGCGAACTGCGTCGTGTTCCTGCCATGCGTACGTACTTCAATCACATGAATACCTACCACATCAGCTATGCCGCCTTTCCGAACAATGAAGATACCACCCAATACATCCGGGGGAGACGTTATATGCCAAACGCGACGGGTCTCCAAGGCTCCAACCTGGAGCCTGACTATTTCCCGGAAGGTTTATTCGAACCGGGAGTGCCACACAAGATAACGGTTATTAAGACAGATTTCGAAATTTACATGCGTATCCAAAATATGGAACAGGACATTGTGTGTCATATGACGAATTCCGATTTGCCAGCCGTTCATGAAGGGCGCATCGGATTGCGTCACATGTATACCCGTTCAGCCAGATACCAGAATATTCGAATTTGTACACCTCAGTGAAGCTGTCGGTGATAAATATGCCTCCCCATTTCGTCTTTGGGGCCTGCTAATAGTTACTCCAGATGATCGCCAATGCCGTTTCCGTTCTTGTCGGTAACGCCGGAGAGGGGATGCTCCACGACTGCCTTCCAGGCGATTTCACGGAAAATTTTATCCACTTCGTCGGTTAGGTAGCTTGGGTTGTTGTTAAACTTTATAGGCGCTGAAATGAGTTCAGGGGATTTGCCATAGAGCGTGGCGTAGAAAACATAGCCCTTCAAGCGATCGAAGCTGGGCCCCAAGTGACCACGTTGGTCATTCCAGATAGAAAATTGTTTTCTGCCAATCACCTTAAACAGGCCTTCGACGCCGGGGAGCTCACCCCTATTGAACCGCTTGGCCGCCTCCGTCATGGCTGCGCACGTTGCCAAGACATAAACGTTTTCGGATGTTTCGCGAACCGTTTTAATGAGGTCCGCGAAGCTGGAGTCCGCGACCGCGTTCATTTGGTCGAAGACCTCATCCGCAAAGAAGGATTCTGACTCCGGGTTTCCTTTCCGCCTGAAGACCATCTGGGCCTTATGGAGCGTGGGCCAGCCATCGATGACGAAGTACTTAATACCGGGATTGTATTGTTCGCAAAAATCGATCCAGCTCGTTTAGAATTTTGGGCGATCTGCGGTGTAGGGCCCCCAGAACATCGCCTCCCATTCCGCATTGGAAATAGCGGCCAAAAGCTTGGGCAGGGGCTTGCCGTCAAATTCGAAGATGCCGTTCTCCTGCTCCCACTTATAGCTCACGCTGCCCGTGCGCCCACCTCCATTGTGCAAGCTAAGAGGCTGCTCGAAACCAGCGGCTCGTGTGATCGCGGGTAAAGTTCTGTATCCGGGAGCGGTAAAGCTGTGACCCGTCCCCGCGATGTGCAGGATGCCGTCGGCCTGCTTGGGGAAGGATAGGGCGTCCTTCGCTGCCGCGTACGAGCGTCCAGGCTCACCGGCTTTATATATGGGTTGATTTCTTCAGGTGTTTTGAGACTGACCGCGTGCGGCGGAAATTCATCTTCTTCCCATCCAGGATCGAATGTCGGAATCGCTCGCGCGGAGGCAGCTTGGCGTGCATAGCGCTCCGCGTCTCCTTGGGACTGCTGGGCTATTGAGAATGGCATAGTCGCCGCCAAGGCGAGGATTACAAAGAGAAGGATAGGGCGCTGTTTGTTCATGGGTATACGATTCCGTTGATTGGGTTTCATAGCATTTTCAAATAATGTTAAGTGGGTCGTCAATGCGCTTGCCGGGATGAATGGCTGCTCTGCTCGGATGTTTAAATTCCGGCAATTAACGTGAATTCGAATAGAAGCAATAAGCTCTGCAGCATTGGACAAAGATATTTCAAACATCGCTCCTTCCTGTCACTGGATCCACGCGTTGCGTGGGCAAGATCCGTTCGCTCTGCTCCCGGGCAAGATTTGGATACACAATCCTTAAAAATTCCTGCCGACTCGTCGAAGCGAGGCGATCCTGCCCTGAACGATAGTGAAGGAATAAGTGAGTGCAGCGATCGTTGTTTAACAAAAAACTATAGTATATGCTCTATTCAGATTGACCCGCCCAAAGTCACTCCACCGTCCGGCGTGCCCCTTCTTAATCCTACTTTTAACCTCAATAATAATCTAAGCCTTACAGATAACTCTCTGTGTTCTCAGCGATCTCTGCGGTTACAATATATCTTCTCTAGCCTTGCCCCATTCGATAGTCTCGAATCAAATAGGAAACATTCATTCTCGATCAGAATCAACCACCCCTAACGAAGATACCCATGTGTGACGAACTTACCAATAAGGATGTAGAACAATACCTTCGCAGCCAGGGCCTGACTCGACGCCAATTCAACAAGACCAGCATCGGGGCGGCGCTTGCGCTGATGTTGCCAGCGGTCGCTGATGCCGCTGAGGTCGTCGAACAAGATGTCAGGGTGCCGACGCCGGACGGCGAGGCCGATTGCTACTTCGTCCATCCCAAGTCCGGCAGCCACGCGGCCGTCATGGTCTGGCCCGACATTGTCAGCATCCGCCCCGCGTTTCGGGCCATGGGAAAGCGCCTGGCAGAATCCGGTTACTCAGTGTTGGTTCCCAATCCGTACTACCGCAGCGCCCGCGGCCAGATTGTACCGGACGGCAAGGGGTTTCGTGATCCAGGCATCCGCGAGATGCTGATGCCTCACGCCCGCTCTCTCTCGCCTGAAACCTGCGTATCCGATGGACTGGCGTTCGTCATATGGCTCGATTCGCAGGCAGCGGTCGACACAGACCGTAAAGTCGGCAATACCGGATATTGCATGACCGGGTCGTACTGCATGCGCCTTGCGGCGGCCATGCCCGATCGCATTGGAGCTGGCTGCTCATTCCACGGCGGTGGCTTGGCAACGGACGCTGACGACAGCCCTCACAAGCTGGCTGACAAGATTAAAGCCGAATTCCTGATCGCCATCGCCGAAAACGACGACGAGCGCAGGCCTAATGAAAAAACGCTCCTTCGCGAAGCCTTCGATGCTGCCGGTGTCACTGCGGAAATCGAAGTCTACGAGGGTGCCCTGCACGGCTGGTGTCCGCCGGATTCTGCGGTCTACAACGAGGCACAGGCCGAGCGAGCCTGGAGCCGCATGCTGAAGTTGTTCGAAAGAACCTTGGCCTGAGTGTCTCGCGATCGCAGGGTTCACTTCCGTTAATCACATTGTCCTTCTTGGCCTGAAAGACGTGTCAACAGTCAAGGTATGACCCCTTGCTCCTATCTCCCCTTGTTCCTCTCTTCACCTTTTCCCTTTCAATCATTGGGTTGGGTCCTGCCCGTACTTGTAGCATCGTAGGCCGCGAAAACCGTTTTTAGTACCTGGATTGACTCGTCAGCAGTGATCAGAGGGTCATCCATTCCAGCCGCCGCGGCAACAAAGGGGGGAGTATCCTTGGGGACCTGGGGGAGGGGGATGATAGGTAATGTGGATTGCGGCTTTTGGCGCTGTACCAGCGAAGCGGATGCAGTCCGCCGCCGTACCTAAATTATTGGTAGGAATTTGCTTTTTAGCGGCGCAACTGCCAAGGTTGGGGATTCATGCGAATCCTTATTCTGCTTACCATCATATCGATTTCAAATATCTCCCACGCTGTTTCGGGACCCTGGCCTGCGCCCAACACCCTGGAGGCGGATGGCATTGAGCAGGGGCAGAAAAAAGGTATCGGTTCTGTCGCATTAATTGGTCCCGATTCGGTGACCGTCCGTAGTTATCACACTACGACAATTCGATATACCGTAGGACCGGCAGGACTCGCCAAAGGCGGTAGTGTACTCGTGGGTATGCGCCATATGCAGCACTTGGCTTGTCCACCGCAAATTGCCGAGCCTCAAATGGCGGGTTATGTCACACTTGCTAGTGACCATGTCAATTCGCTCACCCTTGATATTCCGACGCGCCAACATTTCCCGGCAGGCCGCTTTTTCGCATGGCAGCATATCGTCCGGGCTACTAACACTGGTGAGCCTTTGCCGTTCGGGGCCATCATTGATTTTGTTATGGGAGATACCTCTGGTGGCGGACCGGGTATGCTTGCCCAGCCTTTTGATGAAACGCATTATGGTTTCAAGGCACATGTGGATGCGGATGCGAGTGATGTTTTCCTGCCATTGGCTGACACGCCTACCATAAAGATCGTTGCTGATTCCGCTACTGCTATAACCGCGATCACGCCCAGCGATGCTGTCATGGGCGAAGAAACCTGGTGCCTTGTACGCGCTGAAGATGCCTACGGTAATCCGGCGGCTTCGTTTCGCGGCACGGTGGTCCTAAGCTCCAAAGGCTTGGGCAATGCGACGTTTAGCCATGCCTTTACGGAAACTGATCAAGGTGTCTATCGTTTTGAAAACATACGTTTCTCAAAATCCGGTACCTATACTATCGACGCGAAGAGTTCTGATTTTCATGATGTCAGTAATCCCGTCACGGTGGCCAAGTCGGCTCCCGACGAACTGCTACTGTGGGGGGATCTGCATGGGCATACGCTTTTCTCAGACGGCCGCGGCACGGTAGAAGAATTCTATGACTTTGCCGATCGCGTTGCGGGACTCGATTTTTGCGCGGTCACCGATCATGCTTTCCAGATTCGCGATGAAATGTGGGAGCACACCAAGAAAGCTACCAACGCTGCCCTTCGTCCAGGGCAGTTCATCACTTTCCACGCGTTTGAATGGAGTGGTGTGAGTCCTTTAGGCGGCGACCATAATGTGTTCTTTCTCGAAGACGACCCTCCCATCTACCGATCCACGCTTATGGATGATAAGCGGAGTTATCAAATGCAGCATGACGCGCCCAAGCTGGAAAATATCGAAATGGTGTATGCGGAAATGCTTCAACGGCTGAAGGACAAAAACATATTCTGCATCCCCCACTATGGGGGTCGCCGTGGTAATCCTGGGCATCATCATCCTAGCGTTCAGCGAATGATTGAAGTGTTTTCCGAACATCGCCGCAGCGAGGACTGGGCCAGTCAATTCCTTACACAGGGATATCGCTTGGGAATCATGGCCTCTACAGATGGACATTATGGAAACCCGGGGTATGGATTTCTCAGATACAGCAACGAGGCCCAAGCTCTGAGTGACATGGAAATCGGTATGGCTGCTGTGGCTGTGTACGCGCCTGAGCGCAGCCGTGAATCCATCTTTAAAAGTCTTTATGACCGCCGGGTGTATGCGACTTCCGGCGACCGCATCATTCTCGATTTCAGAGTCGAAGGCCACACGATAGGCAGTGAAATCACCTGCGACACGGCTCCGACCATGAGGGTCAACGCTACGGGAACCGCTGCCATCAAAAGGGTGGAATTCAAAAAAAATGGGGTCACGCTACATGTAGTCAATCCGAACTACCCTATATTGAAAGACCTCATCTGGAAAGATCCTATCTTCAAAACTGGCGAGACGGCTCACTATTATGTCCGTATTGTGCAGGACAATGGCGAAGAAGCAATATCCAGCCCGGTTTGGGTCAATTGATTGTGTTAGATACCCGGTTTAACTTCACAACACACGCATTGGCGTATTTCAGCTTTTTCTTCTCGCCTTGGCTGGGAAGATTTTCGCCCTTCAGCGAGGTGGGGGTTTAGCAGGGCATTTTTCGCTCAAACTAAAGATCAACCATATGTCCCGGATTTTTCTATCTTCCTTCCTTTTCTTCTGCATCTCAGGATGTCTACCAGCGAAAGGTGAATTCATTCGGGAAGGAGAGACTTTGGCCATCGTCGGCAATACTTTCGCAGAGGACCTCTCTCGCTACAGTTACTTTGAGACGCTCTTATACGAAAACTTTCCTGGCAGGCAATTCAGGGTGCGGAATTTGGGCTGGAGCGGAGATGAAGTAGGTTTACAGCCAAGGCCTCTTCACTTCCCGACTTTGGAGCAACATCTTTTAGAGCTAAAGGCTGATGTGATTTTTCTCTGTTTCGGCCTAAACGAATCCTTTCAAGGCACAGAGGGGTTGGCTGATTTTAAGCAAAATCTGGATGCCTTACTGGCAAATCTCAAGATTCAGCAGTTCAATGGCCAAACGCCTCCCCGATTATACCTGGTTGGCCCCATTGCTTATGAGCGATTGCACGAACACCTTCCAGAAGCCTCTGAGATTAATCGAGAGGTAGAGCGCTACGACGCTGCCATGATAGAGATTGCCGAAAAACACGGCATTCCCTTCCTCGAACTTTTCCATTCCTTTACAGCCATTTCAGAGGTCGGGTCGGAAGGAGTAACGAGGAATGGCATTCACCTCAATGATGAGGGACATAGGATGGCAGCACGTTTTCTCACTCAGCAGCTGGATCTCCCAATCATTGGTCATCAGGCAGAGGAGTGGCCACAGATCTTACAACGACTCATTGACGAGAAAAACCGCCATTTCTTTTATTATTACCGCCCTGCCAACAGTGAATATCTAGTTGGCAGAAGAAAGGCCTGGCATGGCGGGCAAACATTGGTGGCCGAGAAAGAAAATATCGGACAAATGGTCGGTCGCCTGGATGGTTTGATCTGGTCTTATGAAGAGGAAGATCGAGAAGCCATTGTCCAGCAACTCCAAGAAATCATCTCTTACGATTCAGAGGTCGAAGGGATTTTTGAGCCAGAGGAACGATATCAGCCTGATAAGGAGTCCTTTGTTCTAAAAGAAGGATTTGAGATAGAGTTGTACGCCTCTGAAAGAGACTTCCCCATCGAGAATCCGGTGGCTATGAACTTCGATGCCAAAGGTCGATTGTGGATCGCCAGTATGCCGACGTATCCGCACTATTTGCCAGGTCAGATCCCACATGACAAACTGGTCATCTTAACGGATGAGGATGGAGACGGTAGACCGGATGGGCACCGTATATTTGCGGAGAACCTGTATAATCCTTTGGGATTTGAGTTTGGACATGGAGGGGTCTACCTGTCCCAGGCGCCGGATTTGTTGTTTTTGAAGTATCACATAGGAGATGATCGGGCAGATAAACAATCCTATCTCTTGCATGGTTTTGGAAACGAAGATTCCCACCATTCTATCGGAAATTTTTCTTGGTCTCCGAGTGGAAAGCTGAATCTGCAGATGGGAACTTTCCTGCATACGCAGGTGGAAACCCCCTATGGCCCTCAACGAGGAATGTACGGGACGACTTGGCAGTTCGATCCTGTGAACCTGAAATTGGAAAACTATATTTCCTATCCCTATGCCAATCCCTGGGGTAATGTGTTCAATGAATATGGTGATCATTTGATTGCTGATGCCTCTACGGGAAGGTGTTATTATGGAACACCTCTGAGTGTAGCGATCGACTACCCGAAGAAACACACTTTGCATAAGGGCTTTCTCACTACATCTAAACATCCCAAAACCTGTGGCATTGAAATCATCTCTAGTCAGAACTTCCCTCAAGAGGTTCAGGGAGATATTTTGCTGAACACCTTTGTGGGGTTTCAGGGCATCCGCCACCATCGTCTGATCCAAGATGGCAGCGGATATACTGCTAGAGAACTAGCCCCCTTGCTTCAGTCCAAAGACCCGAACTTCCGACCCGTAGACCTCAAATTTGGTCCGGATGGCGCCTTGTACGTCTTGGATTGGTTCAGTCCCATCGTCCAGCACGGCGAGCAAGGATTTCGGCAAGCATTGAGGGACCATGCCCATGGCAGGGTTTGGAGAATTACCTACAATGGTAAGTCGACCACTCCCATTAAGGATCTCAGCTCTATGACAGTCAGAGAGCTGTTGAACCAATTGAAGTCGAAAGAATTGAGAGAGCGATACAGGGCCAGAGTAAGTCTAAGCGATTATCATGAGAAAGAGGTCGTCTTAGAGCTGAATGCGCTAATGGAGGAGAGTAGTTGGTTCGCCTCCGATCCTGACCATCTGAAATTGGAAGTTTTGTGGCTGTATGTTCGCTGCCACTCTCCAAATCTTCCTTTGCTCGTTGAATTGCTGAATTCAGACAATGAGAACATCCGAACCGCTGCAGTCAGAGTACTCAGAGATTGGTATGGAGAATTCGATCAAGGATGGGAACAGCTGCAAGCGCTTGCCCAGGATCCTTCTCCTAAAGTGCGCCTGGAAGTGGTTGCGTCGATCAGCCACTTTGGAACCGAGGCTGCAGTCATGGCATTGTTGGGAGTGATGGATCAACCTCTAGATCAGCATTTGAAGTATGCGCTCAAAGAAGCATTTGTTCATTTGCACCCGGTTTGGATGCGTATGTTCCAGGAAGATCCCCAGTTTCTTGCTGATGACCAACCCAAAGCAGATTTTCTTTTTCAGCTGCTTCGGGATTCCTCTTTGGCAGAGATCCCGGGTTTTTTGAGAGGTGATCCTGAATGGCAAAAGCAGGCCCTAAGATTGCCACCACCTTCTGAACATCAAACGCTATCGGATGCTGTAGCCTATCGGAAATTTTTGGCTGAAAATCCTCTCGAACAAACCCAAAACGGCCAGAGGGAAAAGTCACAGGATCAAACCATTCGACTGACTGTGAAAACGCTGCCCGGAAAGATGTTGTATGATCAGGATTCCATTCAAGTAGAGGCAGGCGAACAGGTGGAGCTGCTGTTTGTGAACAATGACAATATGGTGCACAATATCGTCTTTGTAAAACCAGGGTTTGAAGAAACGGTCGGTATGATGGCTGACCAAATGGCATCAGAAGCGGATGCCCAGGAACGCCAGTATATTCCAGAAACCGAGGGGATCTTGTTTTATTCTCCATTGGTCGATATTGGAGAAAGCTTTACCTTGAAATTCACCGCGCCTTCTGAAAAAGGCAATTATCCCTATCTTTGTACTTTTCCGGGGCATTGGCGGATCATGCGTGGGAATTTGGTAGTTAAATAAGTGATACAGAAAGGAGTAGGGGCACGAACTATAAGAAAGAAAAATGCTCCATTCCCCTGCCTTGGCTTTGCTGCGCTATAAGGAATTCGGTTTCACGCGATTGGGCATGCTTGGGATGGGGTTCGCGGGAATGGCCTGCGAAAGGCGCTCGATGATAGCGGCACTTCCGGGACGGTTGGCGATATTGTGAAGTTCGCGCGGATCGTTAAAGTGGTCGAACAAAGCTTCAGTGTTTGCCGATTTGAGGTAGCGATAACGGCCATCGCGCACGGCGTGATAATGCTCGCTCTTTGAAGTTACGATGGCTCGATTGAGATCCGTCTTTGCCTCGATAATCGGAAGCAGATTCTGGCCGTCGTTGTTTTTGTTCGCTGGTAGACCCGCAAGAGCAAGCAGCGTGGGATAGACATCGATCAAGCTGACCGCTGTATCCACTTTTTTAGGTTTCGAGCCGGGCCTCGAGATGAGCAGCGGTACGCGTGTGGATTCTTCCCAAAGAGTAAACTTCGAGAAATGCTCCTTCTCGCCCAGATGCCAGCCGTGGTCCGTCCAGACCACCACGATGGTGTTATCGGCAATCGGCGAATTCTCCAATCCTTTCAAGAGTCTTCCCAGCTCGAAATCCGCATAGCTGACACAGGCCGCATAGCCGCGACTCGGGCCCGGCTTTCCGGCAAACTCCTTAAACCGTTTGGGTGGCAGAAGAGGTTCAGGAATGTTTTTCTCCCATCCTTCCGGGTTCGTGGGAGGAGAAATTTCAACATCCTCATACTGATCGTAGAATGCGTCAGGAACAAACCAGGGCATATGCGGGCGATAGATCCCGACTGCGAGAAAGAGCGGTTCATCGCGGGAAGTCTCGAGTTGCTCGATCGCCCAGTTCACCACTTTGTGGTCGCCCATTTCCTCAAGCGGTTTACCGGTGCCGCCCCAATCGAACTTCCCCTCGCCAAGATCCGGCAAGACGTCCGGCATGCTCGGCACTGGCAATTGGAAATTAAAAGACGGAAAGAAATCATCCCATCCTCGGGGCGAGAAAAGCCCTTTACGATCGAAATCGCTTCCCTGATTCGCATGATAGATCTTCCCACCTCCCAGCGTAACGTAGCCGTGCTTTTTGAAAAATTCGGGGAGTAGGAGAATGTCATCGAATCGGTTACTCGCCAACCAGTCGTGACCGTTGCCATAAACGCCCGTCGACGCGGGATGGAGGCCCGACATGATGGAGGTGCGAGACGGATTGCAAGAAGGGGCATTGCAGTGGGCGTTGTTGAACAATATCCCTTCGGCCGCTAGCGAGTCGAAGTTGGGCGTATACACATCGAACGGCTCGCCGTCCATCTGAGTCGGCCCCCAGTCATTGAAGTCATCAATAGCTACGAAGAGGATGTTCGGTCTGCCATCAAGGCAGAGGCACATCCCAAAAAACTTTAACAGGCCAAGGAATGTATTCACGGGTCTCTTCATCAATGTTATATACGCTCAGTCAGTTATTTCGACTAGGCTCGCTGATTTTGCTGCGTGCTGCGAAAACCACGATCACCAGAAAACTTACTGTCAAAAGGCTTTTCGAATGTTTCATCATGATACAAGGAAGGACTGAGTTGCCCGCAACGGTAAGAGATCATGCAGAGGTCTATAGCCTACAGCAACAATTACCTCAAAATTTCCAACACCAGGAGAAGCGTTTCGCAACCTGCCGGATGAACTAAAAAATAATTGATTTCTCCAGCGGCTTGGTGGGTCGAGATCCCTGCTTCTAGTCTTCCGGCAGGTGCCGCTTGATGAATTGAGCAGTTGCTTCGAACATTATCGAATTTGTTCTTAATTTAGTGCCATCCAGGGCGGGCCGTGATTCTTGGTGTCATCTTTCTCTCGGATTTTTTGCGACACAGCTCACTGGCCACCCCTATGCTTGAGAAATGAAAACGCATGCGAGTTGGAAGTCAGGATTAACCCGCCGGCGGTTTCTAGGCAAGACTATGGCTGTGACGACGGGGAGCTTCTTTCTTACTCCGCTGACGCGGCTCTATGCGGCGACGCAGAAAGGAGAGACTGAACACTTCCACTGGCACATTGCTTCAGCGGATGGGCCCACCTACTATGGCCAGGTGCAAGAATATCCGCTAGAGCCCGCAGGCCAGTCTCTGGAAATCACCTTGCCTGATACCTCTTTTGTAATTGCCCAGTTG
>Ga0208624_1000519_pt1 | contig 19828 bp, 14 predicted proteins | sample Knorr_S23_td_DCM_FD_185607 | JGI IMG/M metagenome (GOLD analysis project Ga0208624, IMG submission 185607) | Marine microbial communities from Southern Atlantic Ocean transect - Knorr_S23_td_DCM_ad_71m_LV_A (SPAdes) (version 2) | ecosystem: Environmental > Aquatic > Marine > Oceanic | place...
ACGCGCTGATCACGACTGGTGGCGTCAGCATGGGGAAGTACGATCTCGTGGGCGTGGCGCTGGAGCGCGTCGGCGCTGAGAAGCTCTTCCACAAGATCGCGATCAAGCCAGGCAAGCCGGTCTGGTTCGGCAGGCGGGGGAGCGCGCTGGTCTTCGGTCTGCCCGGCAACCCTGTGTCTTGCCTCGTTACCCACGAGGTCTTCGTTCGACCTGCCCTCGCGCGCATCGGAGGTTGCGAGCCAGAGGTCGAAGAGCGCGCTGCGCTCGGGGTCTGGAAGGGGAAAGACACCCGCAGTAACCCGCGCCAGCAGAACCTCCCGGTGCTCGTAGAGCAGTCAGCGGCTGGGGTGACAGAGCTCTCTATGATCCGGTGGAACTCCTCTGCGGACGTCGTGGCTTTGACGACTGCGCAGGGACTGGTGGTGGTCCCTCCGAATGAGGTCGTGCGCGAGGGGGACGTAGTTCGTTACCGTCCTCTGGCATGACCCCTCAAAAGTCCAGCCCCCGTGAGCTCGCCGCGCTCCCGCGGCTCTTCTTCGCAGCGCTCGGCTGGACCATCCTCATTTCTCTGGGGCCTGGGGGGGTCTATGGGACGGAGCCTCACCCCGCGGCCCTGCTCGGAGTCACTGTCTTAGCTCTCGTCTCTGGTCGGCCTGGCCCGCACGCCTTCGCTGTCGAGTGGCTCGTCGCGGCCTGCGCAGCGGCGATCCACATCGAGTGGATCCGCTACGTCTTCGGACCAGCGCTGATCCTCTGTGGACTCATCTACGGCTTCCATGGAGCGGTCTTCGGCCTCATCTTGAGGAGGGTGCAGCGCGGGCGGTCATGGGCTGTCGCTGTCCCCATCGCCTGGTGCGCGATGGAGGCCTTGCGCTTCCTCGTCCCTGTCCCCTTTGGCATGCGCTGGATTCAGCTCGGGCACCACGCGATCAACGTCGAGGAGCTCGTAGGCGCTGCGCGGGTCGTCGGTCCTACTGGAGTCTCCTTCGCGATGGCAGCGGTCGCGGGGCTGCTCTTGGACATCATTCGTCGCAGCGTCAGCGTGGGGGCGATCTGTGCTGGGCTTGGCCCGGTCGGCCTCCTCGCGCTCCTCGCTCATCAAACGCGACCCCCTGAGAGCGTCGAGGGCCCCATGGTGCTCTTGGTGCAGCCGTCAGTCTCGCAAGCACGGAAGCAGCGACCGCCCAAGCCCATGGACCTCTTTCGCCAGCAAGTGGACTTGACCGTCGAGGGGATGAACGCGCTAAAAGAGGCCGGCCAGATGCCGCCCGACTTCGTCTGCTGGGGAGAGACCATGCTGACCTTCCCGCTCGTCGGTGAGACGCTCGATGAGGCAGTGCGCATGGGCGCCTTAGGAGAGGTGAGCCTGCCAGGGATCTCGATCCCCCCTGACCGCTTGCCCCAGGTGGTCGAAGGATGGAAGCGTTACGAGGAGCAGATGGTCGGTGGACTGCTCCTCGGCGCAGAGGGGCAGCGCGTGCTCCCGAGTGATTGTGGATTCGTCTGCGGAGCAGAGGTGCTCGTCCTCCACGAGGAAGAGGTCCGGCGCGTCAACTCCGTCTGCTCATGGACGCCGGAGGGGAGGCGCTCCGCGGCCTGTCCGAAGCTAGAGCTCGTGCCCGGCGGTGAGACCATGTATGGCCTCGAGGCGAACGAGTCTGTGCGCCGCTTCGTCCTCGACGTGGCCGGATACCTCCCCAACCTCCTGGGCGGAGAAGAGACGGGGCTCATGGATCTTCCGGCTCATCCAGAGCTCTCTGAGCGCTCTTGGCGCGCGACGGGTACCGTCTGCTATGACAACTCTTTCTTGCACCCTTATACCGACCCGCTCGCTGAGGGAGAGGAGGTGGACCTCCACGTGATCTGCTCCAACGAGGCTTGGTACCTCGACTCCTGGGAGATGGATCAGATGGTTTGTATGAGTCGAATGATCGCGATTTCCACCGCGCGCCCTGTCGTCCGGGCCACAAACAGCGGCGTGAGCTGCATCTTGGACGCAAGGGGGGTCGAGCTCGGCCGAGTTCGCCAGGATGGATTGGACCGTGAGGTCCCCGGATTTTTGGCTCTGAACGTACCTGTGCCCCCTGACGGGGCCCCTGTGACCCCTTTTTGCCACTTCAGAGGGCCCCTGGCGTGGGTGTTTGTGCTGCTGGCGGGGGTCGCAGCGTGGGGTTCCAGGCGCTCAGGGGGTTACCAGGAGGGTGCATGGGAGTAGGATCATTGATGCCACGGGGGCCTGAGTTGTCTTGACCCCAAGCCGGGCTGGATCTATCCTCTCGCGTTCCTGTGGATCGGCGCCAGAAGGCTACACACAAGCATCTGAGCGCTCAGAACTTACGCATCAGTAGCCCCGCATAGGGGTCCCAACCCAAAGGTGAGCGGCGAAGGCCGCGACCCGCCAGGCCAGCAGGCCACACATCCAAGAGCCCATCCCATGAGTCCGATCGCACGTGTCTTCAGTGTCCTCAACCTGATTTTGGCCGCCTCCTTCCTTGCTTGGGCCTCCACCACCTTGGCTCACAGCCAGGACTACAAGCGCAAGTACGAGGCTGAGCAAGCTGCTCACCAGACGACCATGACTGAGAAGGACGCTCAGATCTCTGAGCTTGAGACCCTGCGTGACACCGCGCGCAACGAGGCGGAGACTCTTCGCAGCGAGCGCGACAGTCACGAAGAGCGCGCAAACCGCCTCGAGGGTGACCTCAGCCAGAGCCGCTCCGACCTCTCCGAGGCTCAAGCCAACACGCAGCGCCTGACCAACTCAGTCGACGCGATCCAAGAGAACAATCGTCAGCTCCAAGGCGACAAGGACCGCGCGGTCGAGGCTCGCCACGAGGCTGAGGGCGCGAAGGAGTCCGCTGAGGAGGCTCAGCAGGAGGCCGAGTCCACCCTCGTCGACGCTCAAGGCGAGATCGAATCCCTGAACAACATGGTCGCTGACAAGGAGGCTGAGATCGTCGCCCTGAACAGCACCATCAGCGAGCTGAACACTCAGCTGGCTACGGTGGTTGAGCTGACCGGTGTCTCCTTCGACCAGATCACGGCGCAGCCTGCGATCGACGCCACCGTCGTCCGCGCTGTCCACGACATCTCGCCTGGCCTCGTCGCCTTGAACCGCGGCTCTGAGTCTGGCGTCAAGGTCGGCTACACCTTCGAGATCTACAACGGAGGCCAGTACAAGGGTCAGGTGCGCGTTGAGAACGTCCGCCCGAACATGTGCACCGCCCTCGTGACCACCGCCGTCTCCGGCACCAAGATCGGTCAGGGCGACAGCGCCGCGACGCGTCTCTAGGCCTCCAACCCCAAGGAAAGCAACCATGGCACGCAGTCGTTCACGTTCCAAGCGCGGGAGCAAGCCCGCGAAGAGCCGCCGCTCAAAGAAGACCGAAGAGGTCGTCGAAGAGGTAGAGGTCGTCGAGGAGGGTCGCCGCCTCGGGATTGATGACGGGATTGTCATCATCACCTTCCTCCTAATCGTCACCGCCTTCTTCGTCACGGATTACCTCCTCGGCGCTGACTACGCGCAGGGGCTCTTCTTCAAGGGCAAGTTCGCCGGCTGAGTCCCCTCAAGCCACGAGCGGAATCTCTTTCAAAGAGGCCGCGCTCGCGATCAAGCGAGCGCGGCCTCTTCTCTGTTCAGGGCGCATGGAGCTTTGGAGATTCCAATCCGGTCGCGTCAGGGGGACAGATTCCTAGAAGAGGGCGTCTCCTCGCGCTTGAACGGGCCTCTCTGAAACCTAGACTGCGAATCAACCCCACGCCCTCGCCGGTCGGCCGCTGCGCCTCCGCGCCGAGTCTCCTTGCTCGACAACAAGACACTCCCCAGGCATGCCCAACATCCTCAAGCCCGTCGAATGGACCCTAGGCCGCTTCTCGGTCGACATGGGAATCGACCTCGGCACCGCGAACACGCTCGTGAGCGTGCGTGGCCGCGGAATCATCCTCAACGAACCCAGCGTGGTCGCTGTCAAGAAGGAGACTAATGAGGTGCTCCTCGACGGGATGGCCGTCGGTAACACGGCAAAGGCCATGCTCGGTAAGACCCCCGGCGGTATCCAAGCTATCCGGCCTCTGAAGCACGGCGTGATCGCTGACTTCGATGTGACGGAGAAGATGCTGCGCTACTTCATCACGAAGGTCCATGAGGGCCGCTCGTGGATGAAACCACAGGTCGTGATCGCGGTCCCTGTCGGGATCACTGCGGTCGAGCGCCGCGCGGTCATTCATTCCGCTGAGCGCGCCGGCGCGCGCCGCGTCTTCCTCGTGGATGAGCCGATGGCGGCTGGCCTAGGCTGTGACATGCCTGTGACGGAGGCGCAAGGCTCACTGATCGTCGACATCGGCGGCGGTACCACGGAGATCGCGGTCCTCGCTCTCGGTGGCCCCGTCGCTTCCACCTCTCTGCGTTACGCAGGCGACGAGATGGACGACGCCATCATGAACCACCTCCGCCGACAGCACTCTCTCTTGATCGGAGAGCAGACCGCAGAGCGCATCAAGCTCACCGTGGGCTCCGCGTGGCCGATGGACCAAGAGCTCTCCATGGAGGTCAAGGGTCGCGACAGCGTGACCGGGCTCCCGCGCAGGACGACGGTCACATCGATCGAGATCCGTGAAGCCCTGCAGGGCACAGTGCGGACGATCTGCGAGGGGGTGCGCTCGATCCTCGAGGAGTCGCCGCCTGAGATCGCCGCGGACCTCGTCGAGGGCGGCGCGATGCTCGTCGGCGGCGGCGCCTTGCTCTACGGCATGGCTGAAGCGATGAGTGACCTCCTCGGGATCCCGGCTAAGGTCGGCCCCGAGCCCCTGACCGCGGTCGCGCGCGGAACTGGGATCTTCCTCGACAAGCTCGAGGTGTTCTCGCAAGTCCTCGCCACCGAAGAAGAAGAGTAGGCGCTCCCGCCAAGGTGTGAGGCGTTCGAGCCGGACCTCCCCGACACGTGGGGCGCGGCGCCGGAGGGTGAGCGCGCTCATCGCGCTGGGGTCCCTCACGGCCCTCTCTCTGCGACCGATCCCGCTCGTCGAGAGGGGGGTGGAACAGCTCTTTGCTCCCGCACGTCTGGTGGCAGAGGTGGCTGCGCCGATCCGTTGGCTGAGCTGGGACGACGCCGTAGAGGCCGCTGGGACGGTCGAGCGTGGGAGGCGAGAGGTGGTCAGCGAGGCGCGAGAGCTCCTCGAAGACGAGCGACGCTCTGTACGACCTCCTGAGCACCTCATCCCTGCGGGGCTCCGCATGGTGCATGCAGAGGTGGTGGAGCGAGTCCGCGGCGAGGAGGACAGATTGGTCATCCGCTGGGCGGAGGGGACACAGCTCGAGGCAGGGATCCCTGTCGTGGTCGGCGAGCACTACGTCGGCCGACTCTCGCGCGTCGACCCAGACGAGCCGGGGCGGGGGCAGGTCGAGCTTGTCACCGGCCGCGACTTCCGCGCGGGAGCTCAGCTCTATGTCCCTGGGAGCGCGCGCGGGGAGCTGATCGTCGGTGGACTCCTCAGGCATCGCGGCGACGTCGACGGTGGCCTCTTTCTGGCTATCCATAGCCCCGGGGCTTGGAAGCAGCGCGAGGGGATGGTGCGGGTCTTCGAGTGGCTTGGCGAGGGGCGAGCGGGGGCTTGGGCTGATGGCTTCCTCTTGGGGGAGCTCGTCTCAGAGATCATTGAGGGCGGTGACGAGCTTATGCGCGTCCGTCCGCTGCGAGACCTCGCGAGCGGCCTCTACAGGGTCGTGCTCTTAGCCCCACCTGAGGAGGGCGGCGTGAGCGAGGTGGACTTGGACGCCCCGACCTACGACCCGAGCTGCTGGCTGGGAGCTAGCGTGCTGACTCGCTGCACCAGCGCGCGTGGCCGCGATGGGTTGCGCTTGGCGCTCAGCTCAGGGGTTAAGGTGCGAGAGGGGAGCGCGGTCGCCTTCGGTCCGCACTTGCTCGGCAGGGTAGAGACCGCCGGCGCTGTGACAGCTCGAGTGCGCACACTCAGCGACCCAGGGCTAGTCCTACCGCTCCTCGCTCGAGTGGAGGGGGAGGAGCATCCTGTGGCGATCGGACGCGTCACGACAGAGGGCCTCGGTCCGGACGGCGCGCTCAAGGTGCGCTGGGAGTCGATGGTCGGGATCGGTGACGGTGAGGGCGTCGCGCCGGCGCGCCTCTTCACTGGCGGGGGAGTGCTCGGTGTGCCTCGAGGCCTCTTGGTCGGGGACGCCATCCTGCCGCGCTCCGTAGGGGTGCACGAGGTCCTGATTCAGCCCGGGACGGACGCTTCAAACTGCCAGTGGGCAGACGTGTGGATAGGGCCTGGGGGAGGCGCTGGCTCTTGAGCCTCTCGCATATCGGGGCCTGGCTCGTCGCGTTGGTCTGGTTCGCTTGGGCGTCCGCCATCGACACGCAGCTCATGCTCGGCGGGGAGACCTCGTACTGGGTCCCTAGCCTAGGGGTCGCGCTCTTGGTGGCGTGGGCGGTCCGCATGGAGGTGGGCACGCTCTGGGCGCTTGCCTGCCTCGCTGCGCTCGCCAAGGTCTCATTCTCCGTCGAGCCGCCAGTCGCGATCCTCGCAGGGAACTTGGCTGTCGTGATGTTGGTGAGGTTTGGGAGGCGCTCATTTGACCTCTCACGCCCCCTCGCTCGCTCCTTAGTCGCGGGCGTGGTGGCCGGTGGCTGGCTCTTCTGGACCTGGCTTGTGCTCTACGCGCGACACGGAGAGGGCGCGCACCCCTCCTGGGAGGTACTCATGCAGGCGGCGACGAGCACCGGGCTCCTCACGCTCTTCCTGGGCGGCGTCTTCGCGAAGCTGCCTGGCGCGCGGGTGCTTCTAGCGAGGAGGAGCCTGCGATGATCGGTCGGCGCTTTGGACCGCTCATCGTCTTGGTCGGACTGGGGGCAGCGCTCGTGCTGATCCGTGCCGCGCGCATCCAAGTCACTGAGCACGAGACATGGGCGAGAGAGGCGGCGAACCTCGAGCGCTCTTCTCGCAGGCTCCCTTATCACCGGGGCAAGATCCTCGCTCGAGGGGGAGAGGTCTTGGTGGAGGATGAGGAGCAGTACCTCGTCAGCTTCGAGTGGAGGGCCTTCAGACGCGAGAACCCGATCGGCCAGGTAGCCCTAGCGAGCTCTGCGTGGACCGGCGCTGCGGTGGAGCTGCTCTCTGATCCCGATGGCCTAGCCGCGCGTGCCCTGGAACTCTTGGAGCTCTCGCCGGCGGACCTCGCTGTCTTAGCAGGGACAGATCGGGCCAGGGCTGGGGATATGGCCTTCTACCTGCGCCGCCTCACTGCGCTCAGCGAGCGAGCGGATGGTCGCCTGCGCCAACTCATGGCGGAGCGGGAGGAGACGCGCAGTGTCCTCTCCCTCGCTGCGCAGGCGTGCAGTGAGGTGCGCTCCGAGCTCCGGGGAGAGGACGCGATCCGAGAGCATGTGCGGGCGCGGTGCTGGGCCTCTCTCTATGACCTCGATCAGCTCGAGCTCTCCCTCGGGCGCGAACGAGGCGCCCTCCTTGAAGAGCTCGCGCGCCGAGGGCATGAGGTCGAGGACGGCGTCGCGAGCAGGATGTTCCGGCGCGCGGCAGGTATCCCCGCTGGCAGGCTCGAGCCCGAAGCGCTGGCTGCGTGGGACCTCAGCTGGCTCCAGCGCGCGCTCCGTTGGAGCGACGAGCGCTTACGCCAGTGGCACGCCGCTACGCGTCGGGGCTGGCAGGAGTACATGCTCACTCGCATCGCCCCGGGCGCTGCGCTAGAGGCGCGCCTCTCCGCAGAGGAGACCACCATTGACGCGCTCTTGTGGATGCTCGCACCTTCGATCGCTACGAGCGAAGGCTCCCAGCGCGCTGCCCTCCTCCCTTGGGGGGAGGCCCTCTCTGGTGCGACGCCGCCTGCGCTCTTTGACGGGGCCGCGCTCTCCAGCGCCAAAGGCGCGCTGCCCTCCTTCCTCGTGCTCAGCAAGAATGACCAAGAGGGCGCCTGGAGCCCCACACAAGACCTCTTCCTGCAAGGGGGGGAGGCGCTCGAGCTAGGTGGCTGGGGAACGCTCTGGGACGCGGTCGGCCTCTCCGACTGGCAGCCTCCGGCGAACGCCTACGAGGCGTTCACCCGATGGGAGCGCGAGAGCTCCGCAGAGGATCGCCGCCTCTCTCAGTGGCTCTTGGTGCGTTGGGCGAGAGAGTGGGAGCGCGGCTGGCTCGTGCACCAAGCGCCGGATCCAGACGGCCCTCTGTTGAGCCTCACGGAAGACCGGGTGGAGGCAGCGCTCGATGACCAGGACTACTTCCTCGTGGAGCAGGGCCGCAGAGTTCGAGCGCTCGAGCGGTCTCCCTCCTATGAGGTCGTCTATCTCCTCTCGAGGTACCCAGAGCGCTTCAAAGGGTTCCAGGTAGAGACTCAAACCGAGCGCACCTCGAACGAGGGGGCCCTGAGCGAGGGGGACCCCCTCTGGCGCGTGATCGGGGACGCGCGTCGCACGAACCTGAGGGAGATCCTGGTTCACCGAGGCGGCTTTGAGGAGCTGCGTTCGCTGAGGCAGCAGGCGCTGCGCTCGGAGAATGATGAGTTCGAGCTCCGACAGCTCGTGGAGTCTCTCCCGCGCTACGACGAGCTGCACGGCGCGGACGGGGTCGAGCGTCTGATGGATGAAGACCTCACCGGGCGGAACGGATACCTCGAGTACGAGAGCCTCGCCGAGCTCGTTCGCAGAGGGGGGGCGCCTGTCTTGGACTGGCGTCCAGAGCACGGGAGCGACGTGGAGCTCACGATCGACCTGGACTTGCAGCGCGCCGCGAGCGAGACGATCAACTTCCCTGAGCCAACGGGTGACACGCGCTTTCAAGATGAGGCGTGGTTCTCTACGCCGACCGGCGCGATCTGTCTGTTGAACCCAGCGGGGGAGGTGCTGGCGGCAGCCTCAGCGCCGCGGCTCGGCGGCAGGAGCCCTATCCCGTTCCGAGATGGGCAGGGCGCCTTCGCATACGAGCGGACGCTGCGGAGGTACACAGCACTCCCAGTAGGCTCCGTCTTCAAGCCCTTCGCAGCCCTGTGGTGCCTAGAGCAAGGTCAGCTCTTTGAAGACGAGGGGCTCGCGTGCGTCCACCGGGAGCGTCGCGGCGCGCGCTTCCCCGGCTACAGGTCGGTGGACTGCCACAGCTCGCGTGGGCACGGACGGCTCAACCTGACGGCAGCTCTTCGAGTCTCATGCAACGCCTACTTCGCGCAGCTCGGGGATCGGCTCGGCACCGGGGCTGCGCTCGTTGAGTGCGCTCACACCTTCGGCTTCGACATGCCCACAGGGGTCAACGCGCGCGCCGCGGGACAGGCCATCCCGGAGGACTATGAGAGCCCCTCCTTCCGGCGCGCGGACTCCTTCACAGACGTCGAGCTGCAGCGCGGAGCGAACGGCCTGATGGTGCTGGAGGGGACCCCGCTGCAGGTCGCGAGAGCGTACGCAGGCATAGCGACTGGGACTCTCCCAGAGCTGAGCTTCGTGCGTGATGGGGCGGCAGTGGGCACGCCCTTGCCGATCTCAGCGGACCACCTCGCGGTCGTGCAGGGCGCGCTCAAGGAGGTCGCCCGCACGGGCTCTGCTAAGCTCCTCAAGGGCCTCGACGTCGCAGTGAAGACTGGCAGCGCCGACTACGCGAAGATGACTCCAGAGGTCGCGGCGCAGCTCAAGTTCCCTGCGGGCAGCGAGCCTGCGCGACGCAAGCACACCTGGGTCGCGGGCTGGACCCCTGCAGACGACCCGGAGCTGATCTTCGTCGTCTACCTACACGATGTCGGCGTGACCTCTAGTCACTCCGCAGTCTTCGTCGCCCGCCAGCTGCTCTCGCGCCCCGAGGTCCGCGCTCACCTTGAGGGGGACGGCTCATGAAGCTCTCTCACTTGCGCAGGGACCCCAACGCCTTCGGCCCCGGGGCTGGGCGGTGGCTGCGCTCGCCGCGCTGGCGAGAGTTCGACTGGCACGTCCTCGCTATCGCGCTCGTGATCTTCGCGGTGGGGTTGCTCTTCATCCAAGCTCTCTCAGGAGACCAGCACCTCTCAGGTCGTCAGAAGATCGACTTCAACGGGCACGTGAAGAAGGTCGTCGTCGCGCTCCCCTGCTTCCTCTTCGCCCTCTACATTCGGCCGCGCTGGTTGCGTCAAAACGCTTGGTTGCTCTACGGGCTCTGCTTCACGCTCATCGCCCTCGTGCCCTTCATTGGGGTCGAGCGGAACAACGCGCGGCGCTGGATCGACCTGCGCGTCTACGACTTACAGCCCTCTGAGCTGGTCAAGCTCGGCGTGATCTTGATCTTGGCGCGCGTCCTGCAGTCCAACCGCTTGAGGAGCTTCGCGGACTGGCGGCTCCCGCTCCTGTTGGTGTTCTTGCCGGTCGTCTTCATCTTGAAGCAGCCCGACCTAGGGACGGCGATGACCTTGGTCCCGATCACCTTAGGGATGCTGTACCTCGCAGGTGCCCCCGCAAAGACGATCTTAAAGCTCGTATTAGGCAGCGTGCTCCTCGGCTTCTCTGCATATCAGTTTGAGTGGATCGAGGGCTATCAAGCCGAACGCATAGACACTTGGCTCTCGAGCTACGAGGCGGAGGAGCTGATCGAGAACAAGCACGGTGCTGCGTTCCACGCGTACCAGGCGAGGACAGCGATTGGGAACGGCCACCTCTTTGGCACAGGCTTGGGGGAGGGCGTCTCTTCGCGCGTGCGGAGCCTGCCCGAGCTGGACTCGGACTCTGTGCTCGCCGTGATCTTAGAGGAGGCAGGGCTCATCGGTGGCGGCGCCCTGCTGTTGGCCTACGCGCTCTTCATCATCTTGATCTTTGTCAGCGCATCAGACATGCGCGACCGCTTCGCGCGCCTCGTCGTTGGGGGCATCGGCCTCTACTTCGCTGCGCACCTCTTCATTCACTGTGGCGTAAACCTAGGGCTGCTGCCTATGACCGGCCTCCCTTTACCGCTGGTCTCGACTGGTGGCACCTCGCTGCTCATGAGCCTCACAGCGATCGGTCTCGCGCTCGGGCTGTCCTCGCACTACGAGCGCACCCTCGATGAAGACTCCTTCAAGCGCTATTGAGCCGCGCCGTCTGCGCGCGCGACGACCCAGCGCCATGGCCCATACACCAGCGCACCCGAGAGGAGGATCCCGAAGGAGATCCCGAGGAGCGTCAGGGCGTCCTGCAGGGACCGCTCGCTGAAGAGTCCGTAGATCTGCCCGCCGAGCATGCTGAGGAGCAGGGCGAAGTAGAGCCTCGGGATCCATGGGTGCAAAGGGCTCTTGAAGGGGCGCTCGAGCTCGGGGCGCCGCTTGAGCGCTCTCAGGTATCCGCCTAGGAGGATGGTGTTGATGATCATGGCGTTCTGTCCCTGCGCCTCTAAGACCAGGCCTGAGTCGGCGAAGAGAATCCAGCCGATCGAGATGAGCACGATCGCAGCGAGAGAGGCGAGGGGGGCGCCTGTTCGCGGATGTACGACTCCAAAGATGCGGAAGAAGTGTCCGTTCTTGGCCATGGCCACGGTGATCCAAGGCAGGAGGATCAGCGAGCACAGGCAGACACCTCCGGCGGAGATGGCGAGCCCAACCTTGAAGAGCTCTTCGCCGGTCTGACCGAAGGCGAGGCGGGCGACCTCGCTCGCGACGAGCGGTTTCTCACGGATTCCTTCGAGGCCGACGGCGTGGAGATAGACGCAGGCGAGCGAGACGTAGAGGAGGATGACGCCGCCCATCCCGAGGAGGATCGCCTTGGGGAGGTCACGCACTGGCTCGCGCAGGCGGTTCGTGATGTTGCCGAGGTTTGCCCAGCCCATGTAGGCGAAGAGGGCGGGCAGGAGGGCGAGTGCGAAGCCACCGAGACCTGCTTCACTGCCTTGGCTGGACTCGAGCAGCGGCGCTGGGTCCTTTGGTGCCCCAGCCAGGGCCCAACCGCCCCAGAGGAGCGCGAGGATCCCAGCGAGCTTTGTCAGCATCATCAAGCTCTGGAAGCGCGCCCCGACCTGCAGGCCGAGGGCGCAGAGCGCCCCGAAGCCGAGCAGCGCGCCGACGCCGATGAGGGTCCCGTGCTCTTCGCTCAGGTTCTCACCCATGAACATGGCGATGACCGCGAGCCCTCCGGTTGATGCGATCCAGACCGCCGACCAGCCGTAGAGGAAGGCCCACATGGGGCCGACGAGCTCTGAGAGGTAGAGGTAGATCCCACCCTCACGAGGAAAGGCAGCGCCAAGCTCTGAGATGGTGAAGCAACCAAGGAGAGTCAGGACTCCTGCCGCGATCCAGACACCAAGGAACATGCCAGGGCTGGAGACCTGGCTCGCGATCTGGGTCGGCGTGAAGAAGATGCCGATGCCGACGACCGCACCACAGACCAGCAAGACCGCGTCGAAGAGGCTGAGCCTCCTCTCTCCGGCTGGCTGGCTCGTCACTCCTCGTCTTCCTCTCGCCCGGTGTAGCCGAGAGACTCGAGACTGCGCAGGTACTCGTTTACGCGGGTCGGGCCCATGTTCTCGATGTCTGCGTCACGGTACTGCTTGGCGTCTTCCTGGAGTCGATAGACGAAGGCCTCAAGCTCGCCGCGCAAGCTCGCCGCGACCTCAGGGTGCATAGCGGTGACGTCGAGGGCGGGGTCACCCTCGCGGTCGATGAGGATCTCAGGGCGCGGACGCGCAGGATCTGTATCGAGGATCAGGTGCCAGCGCTCCGTCCGCCACGAGATCTCCTCGTATCCATAGAGCGTCGCCTCGCTGAAGGCTGGCCGCTCTTTGGGCTCAGCTTCGCCGCGCATCAGGGGGAGGAGGGAGGCGCCGCTGAAAGTCCCTGGCTCAGAGAGCTCGCAGAGGTCAAAGACCGTGGGGAGGGTGTCGAGGACACGGACCTGAGCATCGACAGCGCGCGGCGCGATCCCCTCTGACTTGGGCGCCTTGATGATGAGGGGTACGTGGATGAGCTCCTCATAGAGCGTATGTCCATGTTCAAAGTCGCCGTGATCCCAGAACTCCTCGCCATGATCGGAGGTGAGGACCACGATGGCGTTATCCCAGATCCCCCGCTCCTCTAGATCACTCCTGAGGCGCGCGAAGGCGCGGTCCACAGCGGCGACCTCGGCGTCGTAGACCGCGCGCACCCAGTCTTGCAGCTCTTGTGCGGGGGGCTCATCTGCGGCGAGCTCCTTGCAGCCCTTCAGCGAGAGCGGGGGCGCCGGCCCGCTGAGCCCCTCGGTCGCGCGAGCGAGGTCTTCAGGGAGCGGGTCGTAGTCGAGGTGGGAGTCGAAGAGGTGGACGAGGAGGAAGACAGGCTCTCCCTCTGTCTCCTTGTCTAGGGAGGCGATCGCGTCGCTCACGGTCTGGTCCGCTCGGCGCACGTCCTGGTTGTAGGCGTGCTGGTGATCGAAGACGTGGAAGCCGCGGTCTAGGCCGAGGAGAGGAGAGAGGAACGCGGCGTTCGCGAACCCCAGGGTCTTGTAGCCCTCGTCCACGAGGAGCTCAGCAGCCGTCGGGACATCAGGGCTGATCGGCCGCAAGAGGGTCATCTTCCCCGTGGCCTTGTGGAGCGTCGGCCAGACCCCGGTCAAGAGGGAGCCCACCGAGGGCAAGGTCCAGCCAGAGCTAGAGACGGCGTCATTGAACTGGACAGACTCTGCTGCGAAGGCGTCGATCGCCGGGGTGTGGGCTGCCTCGTGCCCATGGCAGCCGAGCGCGTCCGCGCGCAAGGTATCCACGACCACGAGGACGACGTGCGGAGGAGGGTCGCTCTTCGCGCAGGAGGTGAGGAGGAGGGCAGTGAGGGCTAGGAGCTTCGAGGGCGTCATCACCACCAAATCTAGCGCTGGGCGCGGGCTCGGGCGAGGCGTCGTTCCGCGATCTCTCTGAACTTCCAGTCTGATTGAGCCCGCTGGAGCACCTCAGACAGCTGCATCTCAGCCCCAGCAGGGTCGCCGGTGAGTAAGAGGAGGGTGCCGAGGTTGAAGCGCAGCTCTAGGTGATCCGGTCGAAGGCTCACAGCGCTCTGAAGGTGTGAGATCGCTCGCGCGCCATCGTTGAGGCCCGCGTAGTGCTCGCCCAAGTTGCTGTGGGCCCGGTAGTCGTCGGGGTCGTGCGCGAGCGCCTCGCGCCACGCGTCGGCAGCCGCGGCCTGCAGCCCTTCGTCCTCCAGGGCGACGCCTAAGCTGTTCCAGGCGCGCGCGTTGGTCGGGCGCACCTCTGTCGCCCGCTCCCAGATCGTGCGCGCGCTGGCCCACTCCTCGTTTCGCGCCATGGTGAGGCTCTGGAGCAGCGGGGTGAGGACCAGGCACAGGACAACGAGCCCTGCCCTCGCGAAGAGGCGCTCGATGGCGAGCACCGCGAGGGCTATGAGCGACGCGCTCGCGAGGTACATGCGGTGCTCAGCGACGAGCTCCCCAGTAAGCGGGATCACGCTCGAGCTCGGCGCGAGGAGCGCGAAGAGCGTGAGGAGGAGCAGACCGTCGGGGTGCTTTGCGCGGACACGCCAGATGGCGAGGGCTAGGAGCGAAGAGACGAGACAGAGCTCCGGTAGCACCTCATCCATACCACGCGCTATGGGCCAGTCTGCGTAGTCGATGGAGAGCTCTGTGGGCCAAAAGGTGAGGCTGATGTAGTGCGTGATCGCGCCCGCTTGTGTGAGGAGGGAGCGGAGCGGGCTGACGGCGTCAGCTCCTAGAGTGACGGACGCGCCGCGGTCTCCCGCGAGGATGCAGGCGAGGAGGATGAGCCAGCTCGCGGCGAGCCACATATAGAGGCCACGTCGAGCTCCCCAAGCGGCGCGCCATGAGCCGGTGAGGAAGGTTCGATCCCAGGCGAGCGCGATCAGAGGTGCGCTGAGCATGACCTCCTTGGAGGCCATGCCAAGGCAGCATGCGAGCACGCAGAGCGCACTCCAGGGACGCGGCGTCTCCGCGCACTTCATGAGGCAGAGGAGGACGCAGAGGTAGGCGAGAGAGACGAGGAGCTCACTGCGCGATGCGACGAGGTTGACTGCGTCTGTGAGCAGCGGATGCGCTGACCAGAGCAGCGCGATGACGGTCGCGGCTTTGCCCTCTCGGCCAGCGCTGGCGAGGGTAGCGCGGGCGAGCGCGAGGAGCGCGAGCGCTGTGAGCGTGTGCAGGAGGAGGTTGGTCGCGCGCCAGCTGCTGACCTCCATGCCAGAGAGCGCGTGGTTGAGAGCGAAGCTGAGCGCGACGAGCGGCCGTCCGCTCGCGGTGCTGCCCGGGGGCGCGGTGAGGCACTCTCTGAGCCCCTCTGGTGGTAAGAGCTCATTCTCGACGATGGCGGGGAGGTCGTCGAAGACGAAGGGGCCGCGCTGCGCGTTGGAGTAAGCGAGGACTGAGAGCGCGACCACTAGGAGCGGCGCAGCCTTGCCCATGAGAGCGTCCCAAAGTGCTCGGAGTCTTGCGTTCATCACGTCAGTCGCCGGCAAACGGGAGCGAGCCTGTGCGGCGATGCTCGTACGGTAACTCTCAAGCGTGCTCTGGACACGCGCTCTTCGAGCCCGTGGCCAGGGAATGCAGGCCGTAGAGCGAGAGATGTGATTGAGGTGGGCTGAGTCCGTATGCTCGCGGGATGGAAACTGAGCCCAAAAAGAGTGACGAGGCGCGCGCGGCCTTCTGGAGCGCGAACAAGCGCTTGATCTCCATCTTGCTCATCATCTGGCTGCTCATCTCCCTCGGCTGCGGGGTTTGGTGGGTCGACTGGCTGAATCAATTCACGATAGGGAGTCTCCCGCTCGGCTTCTGGATTGCTCAGCAGGGCTCGATCTACACCTTCGTGATCCTGATCCTGGTCTACGCGATCTGCACCGACCGCTTGGAGCGCAAATACGGGGTGGCAGAGTGAGCTTGGCTACAGCGCTCTTCGAGGCGGTGGCTGACCCGAGCCGGCCCTGGACCTTCGCCTTCATAGGCATCACCTTCGGCGCATACCTCCTGATCGGCTGGCGCAGCCGGGTGAGGGAGACGCGGGGCTTCTATGTCGCGGGCCAAGGCGTCCCCGCGATCGCGAACGGGGCCGCCACGGCCGCGGACTGGATGAGCGCGGCCTCCTTCATCGGGATGGCGGGTCTCATCAGCGTGAAGGGCTCTGACGGGGCCATGTATCTGATGGGCTGGACTGGGGGCTACGTCCTCTTGGCGCTCCTCCTCGCGCCCTACTTGAGGAAGTTCGGTCAGTACACCGTCCCGGACTTTGTCGGTACGCGCTACGCGAGCTCATCTGCGCGCATCGTCGCTGCGTGTTGCGCGATCTTCGTCTCTCTCACTTACGTCGCAGGACAGATGAAGGGCGTCGGCGTCGTCTTCAGCCGCTTCCTCGAGGTGCCGCTCGAGATCGGCGTCGTGATCGGGATGTTCATCGTCGCCTTCTTCGCCGTCCTAGGTGGCATGAAGGGGATCACTTGGACACAGGTCATGCAGTACTTCGTGTTGATCGTGGCCTTCCTCATCCCGGCCTTCGCGATCGCGCGCATCTTGACTGACGGCGCTCACAGCGTCCCACAGTCCGCCTTCCTCTTCAGCGATCTAGCCGAGCGGCTGAATCAGATCCAGATCGACCTCGGCTTCGATGAGTACACGCAGCCCTTCACGAGCGACACGCGGCTGAACGTCTTTTGCATCACCGCAGCGTTGATGTTCGGCACCGCCGGGCTCCCGCACGTGATCGTGCGTTTCTACACCGTGCCGAGCGTGCGCGCTGCGCGCTGGTCAGCCTTCTGGGCGCTGCTCTTCATCGCCATCCTCTACACCGCCGCGCCTGCGGTCGGCATGTTCGCGCGCTACAACCTCCTGAACAGCCTGCACGAGGCGAAGATCGTCGAGACAGAGGTCGTCGATGCCTCAGGCGACGACGGAGGCCGCACCCTGTATCGCTTGGAATCGCCGAAGGGCGAGGCCCTGGACTGGGCCTACAACTGGCAGGCGACCGGGCTCTTGTCCTTCGAGGACCTCGATGAGACCGGCACAATCTCTCTCGCCAAGACCAGCGCGGAGGCGACGATCGATAAAGACATCATCGTCCTCTCAACGCCGGAGGTCGCGGGTCTCCCCGCGTGGGTCATCGCCCTCGTGGCTGCGGGTGGGCTGGCCGCTGCGCTCTCGACAGCGGCAGGGCTCCTCCTCGTGATCAGCTCTTCGATGGCGCACGACCTCTACGTGCAGTTCGTCGACCCAGGCGCCTCCGAGGAGAAGAAGGTGATGGTCGGTCGCTTGATGATTGTCCTAGCGATCTGTGTGGCTGGCTGGTTCGGGATCAACCCCCCGGGCTTCGTGGCTGAGACGGTCGCCTTCGCCTTCGGGCTCGCCGCAGCGAGCTTCTTCCCGGCCATCCTGTTGGGGATCTTCGATGCCCGCACGAACCGTCAAGGGGCGGTCTCAGGCATGGTCGTCGGCATCGCCTTCACAGCCTTCTACATCTTGGGGAATCAGTGGGACACGATCTTCAGTGTTACCCGAGACGCCGAGTTCGTGCGCCCTTGGTACATGACCCGCTGGTTCTTCGAGATCTCGCCTCAGGGCATCGGGACCGTCGGCATGCTCCTCAACTTCCTCGTCACGGTCACTGTGAGCAGGCTGACACCTCCGCCTCCGGCGGAGGTGCGCCAGCTCGTGGAGGACATCCGCGTCGCGGGGTGAGCCCGCGGCACGCTAGGGGATGAAGTCGACGCTGACCGCGTTGGTCAGGTTGAAGGTCGCGCCGCCTGCGGGCGGGTCACGGAACCAGCACTGGAAGCGCCAGGTCTCACCAGGGTCGACCTCGGGTGCGCCTTGGGGGCCAGCACCGAAGAAGTTGAGCTGCTTCTGATATGAGCCAGTCGCGCCTGACTGCAAGACGTTCATACGGAACACGCCGCCGCCGACGCAGCGGAAGCCGTTCCCGAAAGGCACTTGGATCGCGTTAGGGCCGTAGAAGAAGATCCCGAATTGGTTCGTGGGGATGCCCGTCGCAGTGAGGGTCAAGTTGTTGCTGCTGACGCTGGTAGAGCCCGAGTATCCGATCTGGCCACCCGCAGAGCTGCCAGAGTTCGGGGCGGCGATGCAGTAGATCGTGGGGCTCGCGGCGGTGAAGTTTCCGACGATGCTGCCGCTCACAGAGAGCGAGCCTGAGATCCCTAAGCCAGGGTCAGAGGCGTCGATGTTCAAGATGATCGGGATGGAGAGGCTCATCCCAGAGCTCGTCTTGCTCAAGTTTCCAGTGACCGTCGCGGTGGAGATTGTCCCTGTGAGGTCTTGGGTGATCGTGTCGCCAGTGAGCGGGGCGATCGTGAGCGTGCCGGACAGGATGGTGTTCTCAACTGTCGTGGTGAAGGAGCCGGCGCCTTGGGAGAGGTTGAAGGAGCCCGAGGTGCGTGAGGAGATCGCCAAGTTCGTCACGTCGATGTCAGCGAGGTTGATCCCCAAGGGGCCCGAGACATAGGCGGCGATGTTGGGGGACACGTTCATGACCCCGCCCTCGAGGCGCGCAGAGGAGAGCGGGTAGCTCCCGTTCGTGACCGTGGCGTTGAGGTGCCCAGAGAGTGAGTGGTTGTTCGAGGAGTCGGGGACCACGCCGCCGAGGCTCGTAGAGCCTGTCCAACTGAAGCCGGATTGCCCGGAGTTGAGGTCAAATCGGTACTCGCCTTGGGCGAGGGCGGTGCTCGCGAGGAGTAGGCTCGCGATCGCTGTGAGTGTGTGTCGCATGTTGGGCTCCTGTGCCGCTGGGGCAGGCTGATGGAGGGATCTCTCCTACCTTCACTGTAAAGGGACTCCACCTCACGGCAAGTGGTGCAGCGGGCGACCGCTCGGGTACATTCTTTAGCCCCTGCGAGGAGAACCATGACTGACCAATACGATCCGACCCCCTCTGACCGCTTCACTTTTGGCCTCTGGACCGTCGGGAACCCCGGCGGGGACCCCTTCGGGTCAGCTGTGCGTGACTCAAAGAGCCCGCTCGAACTGGTCGAGGGCCTCGCGCAGATCGGGGCGTGGGGGGTGAACTTGCACGACAACGACCTCATCCCCTTCGACGCGAGCGCTTCAGAGCGCGACCGCATCGTCAAGGAGTTCAAAGCTGCGGTGGACTCCGCGGGGTTGTGCGTGCCGATGGCGACGACGAACCTCTTCAGTCACCCTGTCTTCCGTGACGGCGCGTTCACCGCGAGCGACCCGAAGGTGCGCGCGTTCGCTGTGCGCAAGGCGATGCGCGCGATCGAGACCGGCGTGGAGCTCGGCGCAGAGACGATCGTGTTCTGGGGGGGGCGCGAGGGCTGTGAGTCAGACGCCTGTCGCGACGTGCGCGACGCGATCAAGTGGTACCGAGACGCGTATGACTTCTTAGGGGGCTGGGTCAAGGAGCAGGGCTGGGACCTCCGCTTCGCTCTCGAGGCAAAACCCAACGAGCCCCGGGGAGATATCTATCTCGCGACGACTGGTCACATCTTGCACTTCATCGAGACCCTCGAGCACGCCGAGATGGTCGGCGTGAACCCAGAGGTCGCGCACGAGAACATGCCTGGCCTGAGCATGGTCCATGCTGTCGCTCAGGCGATGGAGGCCTCCAAGCTCTTCCACATCGACCTCAACGCTCAGCGCATCGGGCGGTATGACCAGGACCTCCGCTTCGGCTCCGAGGACGCCAAGGGCGCGTTCTTCCTCGTGAGGCTCCTCGAAGGGACGGGCGGATACGATCGCTATGAGGGACCGCGGCACTTTGACGCGCACGCCTATCGCACGGAGGACTGGGACGGCGTCTGGGACTTCGCGCGCGGCTGCATACGCACCTACAAGATCCTCGCGGCGCGGGCCGCGGCCTTCGACGCGGACCCTGAGGTGAGAGAGATCCTAGAGGCTGGGCAGGCTGACCCTGACGGCGTCGGCGATCTGAT
>Ga0208624_1000520_pt1 | contig 19815 bp, 16 predicted proteins | sample Knorr_S23_td_DCM_FD_185607 | JGI IMG/M metagenome (GOLD analysis project Ga0208624, IMG submission 185607) | Marine microbial communities from Southern Atlantic Ocean transect - Knorr_S23_td_DCM_ad_71m_LV_A (SPAdes) (version 2) | ecosystem: Environmental > Aquatic > Marine > Oceanic | place...
TGTTCGATCCAACGATAGAGTAATCGATACGGTGCGGATTCCGGATCTAACCGAGCACCACCACCATGGGGCAGGGTTCCTGCACCTTTTTGTAATAAGAGGCTACGATCAGGAGCAGCAGGGAAGAGGCGACGTCCCTTGGCTTCCTTCACGAGGAATTCAAAATCCTCTGCAGGTTCAAATCCCAACAAGGACAAACGGAATCCATTCTGTCCACCACTCTTACCATGACAACCACCTCCGTTACAGCCAAATTTGGTGAACACAGGTGTTACTTGGTTAGGGAAATTAACTGGCAGGTCGACAACGATATTCGTCACGGTCACTTGCACACTGGCATCCTGACCGGTCGATGTCTTTACATGAATCGTTGCATCGCCTTCTGCGACAGGTGATACATAACCAGTTTCATCAATGCTGATGATGCCTTCGGGAGTTATCGTGATCTGAGCGTCACGGGTGAGATCCCGAGTTTGGCCCGATGTGTACTCTCCATTGATCATCAACTGCTGTCCGGCGTCACGTCCGGAGATGAGTACTTTACCGTCCACTGTTCGACCAGTGTCGATATTGATTTTGACAAGATCGCCCGGATCGCCAAGTCCCGGGGCTACCAATTCCGCGTCTGCCGATAGCAGAGGTTGAACTGAGAATGCTACTAATAGTAAAGCGCTTGTTAAAAGCTTTTTCATCTTAGTGTCCTTACAAAAACATCATGAGCGAACAGGGAAGCCCGCTGCGTAAGATGTAGGAGGGAAACAAATTCCGTCGCATCGAAATGTTGTTATACGTTTTATCAACGAAGCCACGGTCGTCCGACGACCATTACTTCGCTTCTAATAATATAACACCATTACCTATTATTTGCCAAATTCTAACATTTTGAACAACGCCAAAATTTGTCAAAAGGGGGCAGGAACCGCAAAAACCATACTTACGAGGGGGCTGAGCGTTAGCTTACTCTGCTACTTCTACCTCAATACTGGTCACCTGAATAGGCTCCAATGGACGGTCGCCGGGCGCGGTTGCACAATTCCCAATGCTAGACACTACATCCATGCCGTCAATCACTTTGCCAAACACAGGATGTTTACTTGGCCCCGGAGAAAACCAATCTAAATAATGATTGTGTACGGTATTAATAAAGAACTGGCATCCACCACTGTTGGGCTGGCCTGTATTGGCCATCGAGAGTGTACCCGGCTCATTCGAAAATTGAGCATCTTCCGGATGCTCGTCCTGGATCCGACCGTGGGGACTCTGCCCTGTTCCTGCTGCAGGATGACTTGGGTCCTTACTGTGCGGACAACCAAACTGAATCATGAAGTCCTTGATCACCCGGTGGAAGTGCAACCCGTTATAGAATCCTTCTTCGGCTAGTCGGATAAAATTGCCTGCCGTGATCGGCATCTTTTCTGTAAACAACTCCACGGTGATGTCACCAACGGAGGTATGAATAATGGCTGTTGAGTTCACAAGCCAACTCCCTCTAAAAATTTTTTCTTTATATTGCTTTCGTTTCAGCTTTACAACGCTAACGGGAAATCTGAAACATCCTGTTGTATTCACACTGCGGGTCCATGTTCAGAAAGGTCACGTCGACCAATTCCCTCTGCAGGTAACCCCAGCAGTAATTTAACGATTACCACGATTTAGCCTAGCTAGCAATCACCCCAAATTCCACAGGCGACTCAAGGCCAGCTCGAAGGACCTCAAGATAGGCTTCCCGCTCTATGAATTCTGCCCCCAATGATTCACAGTGTCCTGTCATCTGCTGAATATCCATGAGCTCAAATCCCTGTGCTTCAAGATGGCCAAGTAACGTACACAGCCCAACCTTGGACGCATCGCTCACTCGATGAAACATCGATTCACCCGCGAAGACTCTTCCAACGGACACTCCATAGATTCCTCCTACCAGAAGCTCGCCTTCCCACACTTCGACGCTGTGCACTTTACCAGCCATGTTCAATTCGCGGTAAACCTGCATCATCTCAGAAGTGATCCAGGTCCCGTCTTCAGATTGTCCCTCAATGGACCGAGGGCCAGCACAGGCTTGAATCACAGCATCGAAGGCCTGATTGCTAGTCACAGAAAACCGACCGCTGCGAATCTTCCGGCCAAGTCGCCTTGGCACATGAACCCGCTCCCATCGGAAAACCGCACGTGGTTCAGGACTACACCAGGCGGTTATCATCTCTCCTTGGAAATCCACAGGCCATGGGAAGATCCCCTGTTGATAGGCCGAATAGACCCATGAGCAATTCAATAGTCCGCCGGCCGCGACAACTCCATCGCTATTGGCTGTGCAAGGGTTAGGAAACTCAAAATACTCAAATTCCATAGCGAAACTAGACTCGGTTATACCTCTAATAGATTAGCGAAAGAAAGACTACCTACTTTTTCCATTCGTCGCGGCGTGTAGCTAAAGCTATAATAACAAAAGCCCTTTGGGCATCTAACCTAAGTCGCCATCATTCCATAAACGCGTCATGGATCAAGAACAAAACGAGTATTCTCCTGATCAGCCAGCACCTCGCTCTCTCGAGCTGGGCACCCGGACTGAGTCCTCCTCTGGACAGGGGCGAAGCACCACATCCGGCGACATGGCCATGGCCGCCATAAAATATCGTTTTGCACGACTGGTAATTACCACGGCAACACTACTCCTGTTTGTTTTTGGGACTCCATATTTAGTCCAGCAAATTCAGTACTCGCTAGAATACGGAAAAATCAAAGCGAGGTATGATGCGGCAAGTGTCCAGCTTTCCTCCGGAATCAATGATTCGGTTTCCCATCGCTCCGAATTGGTTTCCAACATAGTGACGCCCAGCGTCGTGCACATCCATACAGCCGCCTTCGATGTGCAGGCACGCAACAATCAGCGGATCCTTCCAGAATCAAACCTATTCCCGTCCCGGGGACAGGGCTCAGGCATCGTGATTTCTCAGGATGGTTACATCCTTACCAATCGACACGTCATCGAAGATTCCAGTCTCGTCTATGTCCATCTAGCCGACCAGTCGCGTCATACAGCCGAGATCATTGGCGTCGACAAACTCACCGACCTGGCTCTCATCAAGATTGACCAAACTGACCTCATCCCCATTGAATGGGCACCTCGGGACGCCGTTCAGGTTGGAACGATGGTTTGGGCGATGGGAAGTCCCTTCGGCCTAGAGCAATCCATCACCTTCGGAATCATTAGTGCCACCCACCGCACTGCCAAAGTTGGGACGCTATACCAGGACTTCCTTCAGACAGATGCTGCGGTGAATCCGGGCAATTCCGGCGGCCCTCTAGTAAATGAAAACGGCCAACTGGTCGGAGTCAATACGGCGATCGTTGGAGATGCTTATCAGGGAATCAGCTTTGCAGTGCCAGGATACGTAGCCAAATCGATTGTCGAGCGCCTCGAGCGTGACGGGCGAGTCTCCCGCGGATGGCTCGGACTCTCATTGTCCAATCCTACCGAAGACAAACTTTCCGCTCACGAAATCGAAATCCCCGAAGGGAAAAGTTCCGTCGGCGCCGAGGTATCCGGATTTGCTCCAAGTTATTCCCCAGGTTATCTCGCCGGTGTCCAACTGAACGACATCATCACAAAGTTCAACGACGCGCCCGTTGAGTCAACCACTCAGTTAATCCAAACCATCGGCGAGACACCCGGCGGCCAGAAGGCGGTACTCGAAATACACCGAATCGAAGATGGCCAATCCGTGACAAAACAGATTACTCTATCACTGGGCGAACGTCCGGCGGAATAAAACCCGACTTGGTTAGGCGTCCACCCACTCAACCGGTTGAGGTTGTAATTCTTCGTCCGGGCGGCCACCAGCATCAGCTCGACCGCTTCCTTCTAGGCGACTGATCACATTCACTGTCATGTCTTGCTGACACAACACCTGACAACTCAAACGCACACCACTCAATTCTCGCGCTGTTAGCGTTTCTTTTTCTGCAGCTGTCATTTGCGATGGCGCTCCGTCGGTAATTTCCACGCGGCAGGTCGTACACCGCCCCTGGCCACCACAGGCATGTAACTGATCCACCTGTGCCGTATCGGTCAGAGCCAGCACTAACCGAGTGCCTTCTTCAACTTCGAACTCACCCACACCTTCTACATTTAACTTTGGCATCTATCTGCTCCTTTTCTAATTTTCACTGATTTCACGATTCAATCGGTGGTGCCAATAGGCACTCCCGATCCATGGTGCCGTAACACCTGTTGTTTTCTTAATAGCCCGATCTCCCCCTCTACATCGCGACCTTCATAGAACGAGATCCAGCCTTGAATGATCTGGCTCTCACCCGGCTCCAAGTCATCAAATTGAGGATCGCTGTGCAAACAGGGGCAATGAATATTCCCCCAGGCTCGCGTAACCTTTTCCCACGAGTATATCACCCACTTGTCCTCCGCTTCATTGCCGCACGCTGTGAAGAACTCAGTCGTTCGCCGGTGATCCAGTGACTGCGATTTAAATCCGGACATTTTTGCCAGCATAATACAGTTCTGCGTGTAGAGTCCGGTCAGCCGGGACTGTGAATTGTTGATTAGTTCCATTTCCAATCCAACCGAGTCCTTCCGAGGAAAGACCCGAGTCTGTATGACCACCCGATTAGGCAATTCAATGGTCGATTCATACCCACCACGAATTCTCTGCCATTCGGACTCTAGCACGCGTTTGCCAAGGCGGTCCCACATCGTCGGAACATCTTCATGCGCGAGGTACAGCAACTCCCTTCCCTGATCTGTTACATTCCAAATCGCTTCCGGAATATCAACGACCAAATAGTCTTCGGTATCCCAGGGACTAAAGACACTCACCTTCGTCTCCCGCCTTGGACGATATTCACCATCTCGAAAACCCAAACGAGGGTGCCGACCACCGGGATACGGTAATACTTCAATGGATTTCCCCACAGGCTTTATTGTTCGCGCGCGTGCCAGCGCTCTCTCCATGGTATTAAAGTCCAAACCCGTTACCATTCTCGATTCGGCTACCGTGTAACCATGGCGTTTCATTATTGATGCCCAGGCCCCAAGGTCGCGGCGATCCTTTGGCCCCCTGAATTCATCACGTGACCTGCCAGCTGCCATTAACTGCTGGCGATCGGAAATGATTTCATCTGCATTGACTGGCAACAACCCGCCGCTCAGATACTTTGATAAATCACGCATGGCGATCACTTGGTAACCATTGGATTTCAGATAATGCATATACGAACGAAATTTGGCTTCGGTCGTGCTGACCCAATCATGAGCTCCATCAGGCACACCGTGAAACTGCAGGATCGCAATACGCCCGAACTCAGCCTGCTTTGCGCCCTGCACAAATTCCTCAATCCCCCAGTCCGGACGCGCATCTGCCGCTGTCGGCAGTAGCAAAGGATGGTCAAACCCCGGTTCCACTGCGACTCCTCTACCTTCGTCATAATCAAACTCCGGAGTTCCTCCACGACGCGCAAACTGGATCCCCATGTCTTTCAACCAAGGAATCATCTCCGCCGAAAATTTATTTCCCGGGAAAGCGAAACTAGTAGGCTTCGGGATACCATATTCTTCACAGCGATCATTTATCGCCTGAAGTTGCTCTTTATAATTTGCCTCCGTAATGGCCACGTGGTCCCGTGTGTGGTTACCAATTTCAAAGCCAGCCTGATCGAGTTCAGCAATCTGCTCCCAGGTCATGTAATTCTCTTTGTCGGTTTGAAACTCGAATCCTTCGGTAATAAAGAACGTGGCTCCAAACCCAAACTCTTTCAAGATGGGGCGGACAATCGTGTAGTGGCTTCGGACTGAATCATCAAATGTCAGGACTACCAATTTGTCGGGCACTGGCTGCTGAGCCCTAAGGTCTACAACGAGTCCCAGTAGCAAAATCAAATTAATACCTATCGACGACTTCATGCTATGGTTCCCCGTAGTGTAACACGTGTGCCTTCTCCACGTACTGAATCGATGACAAGCTCAAATCCCATCATCCGTGCACGTTCGACGGCAGTGCAAAGTCCATATGAATCGTCCGGGACCTGCTCCGGATCAAAGCCCTTACCCAGATCTCGTACTTCGATGACCCATGTCCGTTCGTTCTCTTGTGAAGTCACCGTCACGCCATCTGCCTGGCTGTGTTTACGTGCATTCCAAATCAGTTCGCGAACGACCCGTACCACGGCGTCCCACAATTCTATTGAAACTCCGGTAATCTTCGAAGGACCGTCGAGCCACACCCGGAAAGCAGGTTCCGTAAATTCCTGACAAAGGGTATCCAATCCCAAAGTATCCTGAACAGCTGGTTGTTGATTCGACTGTAAAATGCTCCGCACTTGTGAAACGGCAAGTGCAAGCGATTGATCCAATTCCTCAAATTGATCGGATAGATCAGGCGTTAAATCCGGCTTGCTCAACAATGCCTGCATCTGCATCCTTGCGGCAATCACACGCTGCAGTGGACCATCATGTAACTCATGCTCAATCGTACTAATTCGTTCTTCCAACGATGCCAGCTCTTGTTGCAAAGCTACGATCAATCGATCTTGACCAGCGTTTTCGTCCTGCATCTACCCGGCCTCCAAGTGAGCAAACAAGTCTTTTCGAACAGCCGGATTACTTATCTTCCAAATGGCTCCGTCCACAAAGAAGTGATGTAGATTGATGGACACTACCAACATCTCAACGAAGGAGTGATAAGCAACGGCCGTTTCCACCTTCATACCCACCACTCCTGGCAGTTCCAGCACCAGGTAACCCGTCGCAAGCAAGATGGTGTAAACCAAAAGCGAAAATAAGACGCCGGATGTTCCACGTTTCGCAGTAGCCACATTGGCCTCCACTCGAGTCGTCACAACCAAATACTGTAAAGCATGCGCTAGCTGTACAAACACCATCACTCCGACGACATCGTGATAACTCAGGATCACGAAATACCACATGTAGATTGCCACGAAGGGCACAACAGCATTCACCGGGATTTGCTTACCGGTCCTTTGAGCTGTTCGATAAAAACCGAGTCCGCCCATAATAAAAAACGGAAAGACGATTACCGGAACGTAAGGCGTTACACTGACACAAAATGAAACAAACCCGGGGCTATATTCCATCAGCGGAGAGGAAGCCAGATAAAGCAAGCCATGCACGCCGACCAACACCAACGCCCCGCCCTTGATCATCCATTTCTCCTGACGATCCAACCGGATGCCCCCAAGAAACAAATAAGTGGCAATGATCCCCCAAGTCTGTAGGTTGTAATGCCACCCGAGATAGAGAATTAAGCCAATTGACATAACTAAATACAACGCGCTACCGAGCGACCAACCAGCGGTGCCGTCCGGCGTACTTCCTGTACTCGTGGATAGCATGACCACGATACTCAACATGGCCAGAATAATAGGCACTCTCATGGATGACCACTTATAGGTCTGGATTTGTTCCCGCGACCGGTATAGCAATCGGTACGATGCCATAAAGTGCGGGTGATTAATGATGATCGTCAACAGCCAGAACAGTGTGAGCGAATCGAATCGCCCGCCATGTGGCCCTTGCAGTCCGCTTTCTACGGCCAGTGCACGCGAGAATTGCTCCCACCACTGATGACTCGGCGGCAAAAACACTAAGGCCCCAACGGCCACAATGACAGAAAGCCCTCCTAGGCCAAGGTAGTCGATTACCGGACTCCAGATAGCTTTGTGTTGATTCTTATTGCGGGTTACTTCAGTCATTTACCCATCATTCCAATTCCATTGAATCGTTTTCCACTGGGAAAGCATAGCAAAAACAGGCCGATCGCCGCCTCCCCGAAACGCAACTGATTGTTAATTAGTCTCGAAATCGACGGTTACTTATCTACCCAAATGTAACCGATCCAAATCGCAAGGAGAGATGACCATGGAGTTAAAAGAAAAATTTGAAATCTGGCGTGACGTATTTGCTTTACAGGTGGACTTCCTCCGAGAGCTCGGAACCTACAAACTTAATGCGGCCAAAAGTGATCTCGTCGCTGCTGTTGCCTCTAACCAACTCGCAGTCGCTCGCATGAAAGCACATATCGCTCAGGAATTACAAGGAGCTCTTCGCCGTCTCCATCAAATGGAGGGACGTACTGCCACCAAAGCCAAACGCCTAATGTCCATGGCTCGAAATGCTGCATACATACAGAATGGCGACGACATGACGCGCTCTCGAATGCAAATGATGTGGGCTGCCTATAAGGTCTTCGAACGCATGGTGCCAATTGACCAACTAGATCAGATCATGCAACAGGAGCTGCATCCAGGAGCACGCAAAGGTACTCAATATGTCAACAAAGAGGAACCTTCGGAACACTGCCATGACATCCCAGATCACATTGACAACGCGCACATGTTAATCGGCTACATCAAGCGTCGCCATTACTTACCTCTCCGGGGTAGCCAAGCCCATCGGCACGTAATGAAAGTATTTGCCGCCATTGCTGACGTCGCTGCCTCTCAACTCAGTAAGATGCAGGAAGCGATTGAGGACATGCGCAACAACACGTATCAAGTATGGAACCCGCTAATCATCGCAGGGTTACCTGACACGATGGATGTCAAAAAGATCCTCTACAACGGGATGAAGGAGCTATAGCTGGCTTCGCACTATATGACGTCCAGCTGTTTCAACGTCGAGACTAATGCAATAAACAGGAAGAATATACCGAAAAATGACAACGCAATCCAAACGGACTTGCGTGGTTGCAATTTCTTCGGAAGTAAACTTCTGTTGACGTAAACAGTATGCAGGCAACTAATTCCCAACGCATAGTTGTAAATTGTTGTGGCAATCTTCAACAACGTATCGGGTTTGAAGAAACCAAGCATGATGAACCCAAATGTTGCATAGCAAGCAAGCACTCCAAAATAGACCATACGAATGGCATCCGGCGGCATACTGCGAAGCCGGTCACTCGTTGTCCAGAACACGTCGACCCAACGACGGATAATACCATCGGCCGAAGTGGACATACTCGGAGCCAACACTAAGAATCCACAGAAAATAGTCAGGAACCAGAATGTCTTACCCAGTCCCGCATCTTTAGCCTGTTCCACTTGGTCCTTGAGCGCCTGCTGCTCTTCTGCTGACAGATGAGAGATGTTATCCGGAATTTCGATCCCTGCAACGGAACTGGCTACGCCGTCTGCTGTCATCGTTGCGGCTACCCACTTGTCTGGAACAGTCACCCCTCGGTCAAGGAACTCAACGCTTAACATACTGGGCAGAGCTAGCCCAATGAAACAGGCGGGCATCCAAACGACTAATTGGTCTCGCATCACGTGCTTAAACCAACGCTTCCAACGCGGCATGGCACCAGGTGCGTCTGGGTTAAAGACAGTCCCTTGGTGTGAAAGTGAAATCTCCAGCCCGCCAACCACGGAGGGGATTGCACCTACGTGGTGTCCCATTCCCCATCCCTCATCGCGCGTGTAATTACTAATCGGTGTATTCGATAAACCACCCGAGCCAGAAATAGCTACTAGAGCTGACAGCGACGCAATCAGAGCCCAGTCGATATCTGGAAAACCTTTACCGCTGAGGAGGTCACTTATAATGTTAGTGACACTTGCACCATCACGTTCGTTATCTCCGTCGACATCAATATATCCGTTACCGTCATTATCAAATCGGACGAAATATTCGCCTGGTGCCAACCCACCCGCCGATTCACTCACCTTAATCTTCTCAAGGTATTCTCCGTTATCATCACGAATAGCAATGCCGTTTAGCACCGAGGCCTGTATGTCGTCATGCGGATTTACATCCACTGTAATACTAGCCATCTGCGCCCCATCCTCAGCAACAAACTTCGGTTCTACGACGTCGAGAACACCGTCGCCATCCCAGTCTTCACCCGCATCGAGTACGCCGTTTCCATTGCTATCATCAATACGCTCAATTGGAACAGTCCCGACCTTCACAAACCCACTGAAGATCTCCGTCCAGGTCCCAGCGCTACTCCAACCAATCGCAAGAATCAGCAAGAACCCCATCACCGTGACAATTTTAAATCCCATGACCCATTTCAGAGCGACGTGAATCTTTCCGCCGATAATCAGAGGAATCAACGCGACTGCAAAAATGGACAATCCGAATGTTTTGACAGTGGCGGCATGTGACAACTCCATCCCGAACAACTCAATTGCCGCCTCACCGTCTTCAGGCGTCGGAACAATCCCGAATAACGCCGCGAACAATGGAATCGCTGCAGTCATCGCCAAGTAGGGAAAGATCGATCCAGCATCCAGAATCAGATAGCATAGGGTCCAAAAATTCTTACCGGGCTTGGTACGAAACTTACCAGTAAAAATAGGTTCACCCGAATAAAGGGTATATCGGCTGATCTCAAGGTTATAAATGACCTGACCAATAATGCTAAGCGTAGCAAGCCAGAGCAACGCACCGCCATATTGAGCGGTAACCTGAGGTCCAACCAGCCATTCACCACCGCCAATTGCTGCACCGCCAAGAATCAGCCCAGGCCCCAACATCCCGATCCACTTCTTGAATGTAAATTTGGGTGCGTCAATCAGTCCCCCAGTATCCCATTGAGGCATCGACTTATCGCCGGGATATGGTGCCTGGAAGTCGGCGCCATTATCTGTCAATTCTGTATCTACTTCTTGAGAGGAAATGTCGTCCGCCATAGATCACTTACCTGAGTTCGATATTTTTAATTATTTAGTTCTGTTCCGGCAAAACATCGCCGGAGACCTTCAATCTATTAGTTGCTGTCACCGCTGACAACGCCAGTTTCTTTGAGATAGTCCTTCTCAGGCAATCCCTCAATCCACTTTCGAATCAATTCGATGGACGGTTGATCATGGATATTCGAAGCAATATGCGGCATTTTCCCCAAACCCTTTAAGGTCATGCGATGGTAAATTAGCGATCGCTCCGGCTCCCCGGGAACTATTAATGCAGGGCTTTTAAGATTAAATGCGCCCTGCCCAGGCGGTACGCCAATCACTGCCGCATCCTCGAGGGTTTTATTGGCCAGCAACGAAAACTCAGCGTTCCCTCCACCCCACCGCCGGTGGCAATGAGAACAATTACTCATGAGATAGCTTCGCGCCCGCAGGTGATCAGGTTGCGTGTCATCTCGATGGTCGACGAGTTTCGGAAGCTCTTTGGCTGGCTTCTCCAGCGGCTCTGTAAACAAGCCGATGCGATTGAATGTATCTATCTGGTTCGCCAGCACACCACCGTAATCGTGTTCTTTATTCATTTGCAATGTATTGATCCCCAGCACGTATCGAGATGCCATGGTGTGACAAAGCGTGCATTCAGAGCGACTCGGGAAATGCCACCGCTGAGTATATTGGCCTCCTGGAGCGGATTTATCTTTGACGACAAACTCTACATCGCCACCGTCCTTGCCAAGCAACACAGCATCGGTCTGTTCGGCATTCCAAACGTAGGTGTACCCTCGCCAGACCTGAGCTCCATAGCCGTTATCATCACCGTCCATTTTCTTGTGATGAAGAATTCGTGTCTCTAGTCGCTTCAAACTGTCCGGATTACCCTTTTCAAGTTCCACGGCAAACGTTTTCACAGCCACAGTACCGTCCGGGAATCGCCACCCAGGTGGTGCTGCCGGTGGCGTTTCCGGATACAGTACGTCGTCAAAATCGATCGTGCCTTTCCCGGGAATTGCTAAGTGCCGAAACTTCGTGGCATGATCCGACCAAAGAGGAGAATTGACAGAGTAACTTAGCACACCGTCTTCGGGTAGCAATTTCGCGGTGTCCCTAAACAGTCCTGTTTCACTTAATAACGTAGGAAAATCATTTACTTCAGTCACAGGTGGGGCTTTGACAAGTTCATGCAACAGCCCACTGGCGTAGTCAACTAGCAGAATTTCCCCATCCGATTGTTCTAAAAAGGACACAAGCCGAATCGAAGTGTCCGCTAGTTCCGACCACGAGTGTACTTTGCCGCTGTCATACTTAAATGACCAAATCTTCCCGGTATCGAAGTCGCCGTAAATATAGTGTCCTTCCAACTCCTTCAGCCGATCTCCGTAATAAACATAGCCTCCGGTTATGGAGCGGAAATCATTGTGGTTATGTTCCACAATTGGCTTCTCAATCAGTTTGGCATGTCGTTCTCGTTCCGGCCGAAATGGATGACTTCCTTCCATCACAGACCAACCGTAGTTCCCGCCTTTTTTGATGGTGTAAACCATTTCCCACAGATCCTGGCCGACCTCGCCTCCCCACATCAATCCAGTCTGCCGATCATGGGAAAACTTCCAAATCTGACGATGGCCGAAGCTATAAATCTCCTGCCTGGCATCCTGGCTATCAGCAAACGGGTTGTCAGCCGGAATCGCATAATTCTTACCATCACTCTTTGCATCAACATCCACTCGCATGATGCAGCCAAGCAAATCCGTTACGTCCTGCCCGGTATGCAATTCATCAGCGATCCCACTTCCATCTCCCGCAGAGATGTAGAGGAATCCGTCCTCTCCAAACCCCAAGCAACCTCCGTTGTGACCGCCTGTTGGCCATTCAATAATTACCATTTCAGACTCTGCAGAGGCCACTCCCTCTTTCACCTCATAGCGTGACACGCGTGACCCGACCTCGGTTTCTCGGTCCTGACTTATCGACATCACAAACAGGTAGCCGTTTTGCCGAAACTCCGGATGGACGGCGACACCATAAACTTTAGTTCCAACATCAATTACCAACTTCTTGTCACTGGCTTTCCGATCTTCGTCTAATAACCAGATCTTGCCAGCCACTTCTGCTACAACAAGTTTCCCTAACCCGGGTATCGTTTTTCCATCAACAGGATTTTCGAATTGAACGTCCGGATAAGCAACACGAACCACATATGGACTAGGAGGTTCCGGCGAGCCTTTAACCTGCGACTTTGTCCATTCCACACGTTCAGTCAAACCGATCGGCTCGGCAGCCTGCAGGCCACTTACCGAAACCAGATTTAATAGGATTACACTCACCAGACCTAACAAGGCACAACTGACTTTATTTTTCATTTCCTTACACCTTCAACATGATGCTGAACTACATATTTCCTGCCATTGCCTACGGCCGAGGATGAATCAATACAACGTGATTTGGCAGTTCATTAATATCGTCTTCGCGATAGGGCACCTCTTGCTTGAGTCGAGATGCTGCAAGCTCAACGCCTTCCACGATCGCCTGAGAAACACTCCCCTCGCCCATTAATCGTCCCACACGAGATTGCACATCGTTAATCATCGGCGAGCATTTATCCCCGCAAGCTGCCTTAATTCGATCGTCAACCATAACAGCGACTCGACACTCTGCCAGCGACACATAAATCAAAACAGCGCCTCCCTGACGCTCTGACGACAAGACTTGTTCAAGGAATACGAGCCGAGCCCCTTTGGAGACTTCTTCCACCACCTCATCATCGGTGCCTAGCAGCATCCGCAGGCGACTATCGTAGGATGCGGCGATCATCCCGCAACAATAACCCGCGACGACAATTGCCAATTGCCAGTAAATCGGTATGCCATCTAGAAATGATCCATCCTCAGCATTGCCGAAAGTAGCCCATCCCAAATTAGCTAGTACTAATACCAAGACGGCGACGACAACTCCAAAATGACATTCTCCACGGTCATAACGACCGGATTCCGTAGCTACAGCAACAACAATTTCCGCCGAAGTATTCTCTTCAGCACTGACGATACTTGTCTCGATATCAATTAATTCAGTTTCACTAAACAACTTTTCAGCGTTCACCATGGGTAGCCTGATTCTCTTGCGAACTATAAATTGACAACAAAGCTTGTTACCACAGAGCTGGTAACATCACTGAATGTGGCATCTATCGATTAAGATTAACGCATTCAACACCAAATTGCTATTTTCTATGGCGCTAGCCTTTGGTTTGCTTTCACCTTTGCGTCCGTCCCCCAAACAAAATTAATATAGTCCTGACATGAAGATCTACCACAATCCCCGATGTAGCAAAAGCCGCCAATCCCTTGCACTCATTCAAGAGGCAGGGATCGATGTCGAGGTCATTGAATACCTTAAAACTCCCCCCACCGTTGCCGAGTTAACCGAAGTGATTTCCCTGCTTGGAGTTCCTGCCGAGTCAATCGTGCGTAAAAAGGAAGCACTATGTCAGGAATTGGGGCTATCGGAACAGACACTGTCTGAACAGCAATGGATTGAAACACTATGCGAAAACCCAAAGCTCATTGAGCGTCCTATCGTCGTTTCCGACAAACAGGCGGTAATTGGCCGTCCGCCGGAACGAATTGAAACGTTGCTCGAACGGTAGGGTCGCCATCCTCCCCTCGCGTGTAATCGGCGGGACGATTGGCCAAGTTAATTGCCTGCCTGAAGACTGACTTGCCGCAGGCGTTATTTAGTCTTTGGTACCATTGCCACAGCTCGACACCACCCGGCACTGGCCTCGGCAATCTTGACGGGCAGACAACTGACATAGAAGCCCGTAGGGAATGGGAGCTGGTCGAGATTAGCCAACTTCTCAATCTGGCAATACTCTTTGGTAATCCCAGCAAAATGCGCCGGCCAAATCACTCTTCCATCTCCGGATTCTTGAAAATCGTGTTTCATGCTGTGAAAGGGGCGATCGATCGTATAAGCGTCGATCCCGATAACTCTTATCCCCTGTTCGACTAACCACAATGTACCGGCGCGCCCCAACCCTGGTTGCTGGAAATAGTCCTCGGTTTCCAGACGCTTATCTGCATCGGTCCGCAATAACACAATTTCCCCAGGTGCTAGCTGATGTCCAATGGCCGCTAACGCCTCTCGCAGAACCTCGACCGTGATTTCATCTCCGTCGCTTAAATGAGTCACATCCAGACAAACGCCGGGAGCAAAGCACCACTCTAACGGTACGTCATCTATCTTTCGTGCCGGCTTGCCATCGGAAGCAGGGCCATAGTGATAGGGTGCATCGACATGGGTACCAGTGTGGGTGATCGCGTTAATCTTCTCGATTGCCCAGCCACCTCCGTCCGAAAACTCGAGTTGCTCTTTATCGATTCCGAAGAGCGAAGTCATCTGTTTTCCACCTTGCTCGTGGTCCAAGTATTCAATTTCCGCCGGAAAGGGCTCGCTTTTAGATTGATGGATCAGCGGTACGCTGAGGTCGACAAGACGGATATTTTCAAACATGCATGGAATCCAAACGAAAAAGAGGCGGCCAGACCTGCTGACCGCCTCTTTCGGTTGTCTAAAACAACAGTATCTATGAAGTCTTAGTTATAAGCCTTCATACCGTGTTCCGACACATCAAGTCCAACTTCTTCTTCCTCGGGATCGACGCGGATACCAACCGTATTCTTGAGAGCAAGCCCAACAATGGCAGTGAAGATTACAACATAAACCCCAACGGCAAGAACGCCCTTAAGCTGAGTAATAAACTGCTCACCACTGGCCAACTCACCAAAAATACCGCAGGCAAGAGTTCCCCATATACCGCATACCAAGTGAACGCTAATCGCCCCCACTGGATCGTCTATCTTCTTGTCAACGGTTACAACACTAAAATAAACAAGCACACCGGAAACGGCTCCGATGACAACTGATTCCCAGATCGCCATTTGGTCGGCACCTGCAGTAATACCAACCAGGCCTGCCAGGATACCATTCAATGCCATCGATACATCAGGCTTCTTATCCATTAACCATGAGGTGAGCCCTGCGGCTAACCCACCCGCAGCGGCAGCCATGGAAGTGGTTACAAGCACAAGTGAAACGCTTACAGCATTTGCAGAAAGAACCGAGCCACCATTAAAGCCAAACCACCCAAACCACAACAGGAAGACACCCACTGCAACCAGCGGCATATTACTACCTGGGATCGCGTTGGAAGTACCATCCGCGTTGTATTTTCCAATACGGGGGCCGAGTATTAGAGCCATCACCAAAGCCGCCCAACCACCAACTGAATGAACTAGTGTAGACCCAGCAAAGTCATAGAAACCATCTTGATCAAGCCAGCCACCTCCCCATTTCCAGGCACCAGTTACTGGATAGCAAAATACTAAAAGCAAGGTACTGAAGACTAGGAATGAACTTAGTTTAATACGACCGGCGACTGCTCCAGATACAATTGTTGCACAGGTGGCAGCAAACATCGCCTGAAAGAAAAAGTCCGTGTACCACGTATAACCTGCGTTATATTCCGGAGACAAACTTGCCACATCCGTAGTCGTGATAAAGCTTGGAATGGCAGACAATTTCAAGAAGCCTTCACCCGCTTCCACGTCGAATCCAGGGTACATCAGATTGAAACCAACCAAAGCGTAGGTCAACAATCCGATAGAAATGATCATCGTATTTTTAAAAAGAATATTGATCGTATTCTTTTGGCGTGTCAAACCACATTCGAGACTTGCAAAACCAAGGTGCATTATAAAAACCAGACACCCTGCCAGCATGATCCAGAGATTGTTAAGCGTCCACGCAATCTCATCCTTTTCATAAGCTCCCCAGTAATCAGCAGCATTTGCACTTTCTTCCGGCTCCACTTCTGGAGCAGCAGCTTCGCTTATAACATCTTCCGACACGGAGACTCCTGCCGGTTCTTCTTCGGTGGCACCACCTTCTGCTGCGACTTGTTCCGTTGCCGGTTCGGCTGCCGCTTCGCCGCCTTCTTCCTGTGACCAAACCGCCGGCACAGCAAACATTGCCAACAGCATCGCTGTCAACATTCCAAATTGAAATAGACGTTTCATGTCCATCTCCTTCTCGATCGAATAGATAAAAACAATTTGCCAGCAAGGCCCGAGAAAGCTGTCAATCAGAAGGTCGCGTTTAAAACACGACATACCTCAACAACACAAACACATTCCTATTTTTGAAATATGCTGTCAGGAGGGACATTATATTTTCCGCTCCGAAACTACAAACGCACCGCCATGCGTTTTATCTAAAAAGGTTTAGATGAGTTGATCCGGGAGAGGAATCTTTAAGTAGTTAAACCTCTTTGAATATAGCCTTTCCGGCAGGTTCTTTTCAATCCCCCGCTACCATTAACGCCATATTCTTGGCAAAATATAGCTATTAATTCAATACCGGCGGATTCCGTCGAATTACCAAGAACCGTCAGGCAACCATGTCCCACGCAGCACCAAGCCGACTCCCTCGACCGATCAACTTCCTGTTTGAAAATTCGATCTTTTTAATCGCGGGCACAATCCTTGCCCTGTTCTGGGCCAATCTCGACAACGACTCCTACCACAACTTCGTCGAATATTCGATTGTCGGCGCCGCGACTCATCACGACGATGGACATGCAGAGCATGGCGAACATGAGCACGAGCACGACGACGGCAACCAACATACCCACGATCACGACCATGAGAATGCCGCGGCAGCAACGGCAGACACCGAGGGCAACACTGACGCCGATCGTGGCATCTTTGCCGAACTTTATCATCGCATCATTGAACGTCCGGATGCCTCGGGACACAACCATGGAATTACCCTCCACTTCCTCATCAATGACATTTTCATGGCTCTGTTTTTCGCCACCGCGGCTGGAGAAGTCTGGGAAGCGTTATTGCCGGGGGGCTCTCTCTCAAATCCGAAAAAGGCTGCAACGCCACTACTGGCAACTGTCGGAGGGATTGCCGGACCAGCCCTCTTGTATTTGGGACTGGCGGTTATACTTGGCGAAACAGCTGCCTATGGCGACGGCTGGGCAATTCCCTGCGCAACCGACATCGCCTTTACCTATATGGTCGCTCGCCTGATCTTTGGGCCATCACACCCCGCAATCGCATTTCTACTGCTGCTAGCGATCGCCGATGATGCCGCTGGGTTGGCTATCCTCGCCGTGTTCTATCCTAGTAAGCCTATCGAACCCCAATGGTTTATTCTCACGGCGACGGCTATGGCAATGTGCTGGGGATTGCGGAAAGCGAAGATTCAGAATTTCTGGCCGTATTTACTCATACCCGGAGTACTCTGTTGGGTCTCCTTCGACTTAGCCGGAATCCATCCCGCCTTAGGACTTGTCCCGATCATTCCCTGCCTACCTCATGCCCATACTGATCTGGGAATCTTTGCTCGCGAGGAACTCAATCGCAAAGATACGCTGAATGAACTCATGCAATGGTGGAAAAACCCCATTGAAATTGTCCTCGGGCTCTTTGGACTCGCCAATGCTGGCGTCGTTTTCAATTCACTGGGCACGGGTACCTATTTAGTCTTATTTGGGCTGCTGGTTGGCAAGCCCGTTGGGATTTGCCTCTTTACGATTCTCGCCAAATCAGTATTCCGGCTGGAAATACCAGCCGGAATGACAATGCGGCATATTCTTCTGATTGGAATTATTTCTTCGATCGGGTTTACAGTCGCGTTGTTTGTCTCGACAGCAGCGTTTCCTGCTGCAGGCGAGGTATTAGACGGAGCAAAAATGGGAGCATTACTAAGCTTTGTAGGTGCGCCACTAGCCTTTATCGCCGCCAAATTTCTCAAAATCCGTCCTGATAGTGCCGCGTCAATTGCAGAATAAGAATGGTGAAACCAACCTGTTGGTAGTATCGGCTGATCGCATTCGAACTAACTACGAGATCGGTCGGTGTGATCAACATCAAACAACAACATCCCTCAAGCCGCCCGTCAAAGCGTTAATAGACCGTTGAATGCCCCTACACAGCCCCGCCTAATCGTCGGACTCGGTGAACTCCTGTTTGACATCATCGACGACCAGCCGATACTTGGGGGAGCTCCGGTCAACTTTGCTGTCCAGGCTCATCAGGTCCTTGCATCACATGGCTTTCGTGGTGTTCCCGCAGTCCGACTGGGAAACGACTCGCTAGCCACAGAAGCGGTTAACCAATTAAGTCAATTCGGTCTAAACACTGACTATATTCAATTCGATGACAAATTGCCGACAGGCCGAGCCCTCGTACACAGGGAAGCCAGCGGGCACCGATTTGAAATTGTCGAAGGAGTCTGCTGGGACCATTACACTTGGACTGAAACGCTTGCAAACCTGAGTAAATCTACAGCTGTGGTTTGCTTTGGAACACTCGGGCAAAGAAGCCCTACGAGCCAAGCTACGATTCAGCGGTTTATTGAGAACGCCTCACAGGCTCTCCGTATCTTCGACGTTAATTTGCGACAACATTACCACTCTCGTGAAATTCTACGTCACGGCTGTAATCATGCAGACGTCCTAAAACTCAATCAAGAAGAACTGGATATTGTTCTTTCAGCACTCGACATCGCTCCCACTCAATCAGCCATTGAGTCTTGCCGGCAAATCCTCCATCACACCCCGATACAGTATGTCGTTTACACCCAAGGACCGCTCGGAACAACAATCATAACTCATAGTGACGTTTTCTATGGCAAGCCGCCCACGCTTACAATTTCGCAAGACTCCGAACCCGCCGACTCAGTTGGTGCCGGCGATGCCTGTACAGCCGGTATTGTTGCAGGCTTGCTACTATCGAAACCTTTACAGGAAACGGTGGAACTGGCGAATCGTCTCGGAGCTTATGTTGCATCAAAACCTGGCGCGACACCAACGCTACCTGCCACGCTCATGCAGCAGTAACCAGTCACAACCAACCACGGCAGTTATCAATGCCAAAGCTCCGACCGGCTTCAGAATCTTTTCTGGTTGCCAATCGGCATCGGAATATCGGCGAAATCTTGCTAGAATAAAGCTATGTTTATTCAGCGATCTAACCCCAGCTTCAGATACCTATTGGCCGTCACGCTACTAGGTTTAACTTTTGTTCTTGCCCCGACTTTGGTTGGGCAGGACACGCCAGAAGAACCGGCATTCACTGCCGAACAATT
>Ga0208624_1000522_pt1 | contig 19780 bp, 13 predicted proteins | sample Knorr_S23_td_DCM_FD_185607 | JGI IMG/M metagenome (GOLD analysis project Ga0208624, IMG submission 185607) | Marine microbial communities from Southern Atlantic Ocean transect - Knorr_S23_td_DCM_ad_71m_LV_A (SPAdes) (version 2) | ecosystem: Environmental > Aquatic > Marine > Oceanic | place...
AAATCGCGGATCGCTTGTTCGCTCAACATCTTTCGATCTTCTTCATGTCTGCAGCTCTAAAAGCCACGGAGAATAATCATTCCCCCGCGTGTTTTCGATGCGAAAAGATTAATTTTTCGAAGATGAGGTAATTCACATCATGACAATCAACTACTCCGTCCGCCTGTTACAGTAGCACTTTCTAAAGGTATACGTTCCACGCGCGTAGATTGGAATCTATAGTGATCACCACTCAGTTCATCGACACAACAACAAAGTACGATTCCTGGCAGAACGACTGCATCTACTACGCGGCCGATTCAGAGTCAGATACCGAGAGAAACGCGTATCGAGGATCGGACTAGCGAACCATCAAACGGATGATAGATCGGATGCTCTGGGGGAGAATCAGCTCTAGTTGACTAGCCCAGGGATCGGGCTAACTGAAAAGATCATCGAGTGGTAGCTAGCCGGTCCACTATCAAAATTACTTCGTATTCCTGCTATAGTCGCGCGCCTGAATCATTGCTGCCCGCATGGACGGGCTGACACAGACGACTTTTTACGGAGACACTCATGTCAGACATCCGCTTCGACGATCGCACCGTCATCATCACTGGCGCCGGCAATGGCCTCGGCAAAACCTACGCACTCGAATTTGGTCGACGTGGTGCCAACGTGGTTGTGAACGATCTAGGCGGGTCCGCCTTTGGCGATGGCTCCGACAAAGCAGCCGCAGATGTGGTGGTTGATGAAATCAAAGCTGTCGGAGGGAGTGCCGTCGCCAACTATGACTCCGTCACCGATGGAGACCAAATCGTGGCGACCGCTCTCGATACCTTTGGCAAGGTAGATGTGGTTATTAACAACGCCGGAATTCTGCGTGACAAGACCTTTCACAAAATGGAAGAGTCGGACTGGAATATGATCTACGAAGTCCACGTACTCGGCGCTTTCAAAGTGACTCACGCGGCCTGGCCTCATATGCGCGATCAGAACTATGGCCGTATTGTATTCACTACCTCGGCGGCGGGTATCTATGGAAACTTCGGGCAGACCAACTACTCCATGGCCAAGCTTGGCCAACTAGGAATGTCACAAACCCTGGCACTGGAAGGGATCAGCAAGAATATACTGGTCAATACAATCGCACCTATCGCGGGCTCACGCCTCACCGAGACCGTAATGCCCCAGGATCTAGTGGATGCATTGCAGCCAGAATACGTCATGCCTCTGGTAATCAAGTTGTGCGATGAAGAAAGTAAGGAGACAGGGGGGTTGTTTGAAGTCGGTGCCGGTTGGATTGGCAAGCTCCGCTGGGAGAGGAGCAAAGGCCACGGTTTCAACCTCAGTGAAGGTTTCTCTGCCGAGGACGTCAGCGAGAACTGGAATTCAATCACAGACTTTAACGATGCTGATCATCCTGGCAATATCGCGGACTCGAACAGGACACTTATTCGCAATCTCAAAAACCGCTGAGTCGCTTGTTTAGACCACTCTCTTATCTTCACTACACGTCGAAAAGTAAGGTCATATAATAACGTTACAACAAATGTCTCGGCCTTCCCTATAGACCGAGCGCACAAAAGCTGGTGTCGCGATGCGCCACGCGACACATCGGATGACTTCACTGCACCGTCATGGTTTGACTATGCCCAGTAGCGACATAATCTATGACGAAATGCGTACAGCCCATCAAGCGTATGCGCCCAAGACTGTGCCTTTTGTTGGCGAAGCTCTGTCCTGGGATCGCGCTCTCCTCGAACAACACCAGTCAAACCAGTTGAATCAGTTGGTCAATCACGCACGCCAGCATTCAACGTTATGGCGTGATCGACTCGCTGATCTTCCTGACCAAATCACTCTTGAACACCTTACCGACATACCGGTCCTAACCAAACGTTATATGATGGACAACTGGTCCGAATTCCTTACGATACCTGACGTCACCCTGGATGACGCCTACGAACACCTGGACGGTCTCGCAGAAGATCGATACTTCAAGGAACGTTGCCATCTGATCGCTTCCAGCGGCTCCAGTGGTCAGCCCGCCTTGTTTCTATATGACTGGGATGGATGGGCCGGATGCACCCGGGCGATTGGACGATATGGGCCCTACCTTGCCCAACACTACCCCGATTGGAAAAATCCAACGGGACCTTCTGCGAACGTTGGCGCGGATCGCGCGTCTCACATGACCATCGCTATGGCGTCAACATTCGGCTACGATCAGAACCAGATTCCCGTTACACTGCCCCTTGAAGATATTGTTAGAAAACTTAATGCCTTACAGCCTGTCCGGTTATCCGGCTATCCCAGCATTATGTTACTGTTAACCGAGGAAGCTGCCGCAGGCCGACTGCAGATTGCCCCTGAGGTCATACAACCGTCTTCTGAGCCCCTCACCCCTGAAATCAGAGATGCCATCACCCAGACCTGGCAGCCATCCATTATGAATATCTGGGGTTGTTCTGAAGCGTGTGCAGTGGGCAACAGTTTTGGACCAGAACCGGGCATGTATATCAACGAAGACTTGGTCATCGTCGAAGCTGTCGACCACGATAATCAAGCCGTCGACCCCGGTACAACAGGGGACAAGGTTCTGCTCACCAATCTATTCAACAAGGCGCAACCACTGATTCGCTATGAATTGACCGACCGTATCAACCTCATGCGCGAACCCTCCCCAGTTGGTTTTCCTTTCAGACGGATCGACGATATTGAGGGGCGAACAGACGATGTGTTCCTGTATTTACAGGATGGCTTGACAGTGCCAGTGCATCCCATCCTGTTTCGCGGACCCATTGCCAAAACGGCCGGTCTCCTCGAATTCCAGGTTTTTCAGACTCCGAAGGGTGCAAACGTACACTATCTATCGGAAAGACCCATCGACGAGAACAACCTGATACAACGAGTGGCCGAATCCCTACAACAGGTCGGTTTACATCATCCCCTAATTCAATGTGAACATCAGTCTGCGCTGAAACGCGGTGGTGTGGGCAAACTCCGTCGTTTTCATGCGCTTCGGACGTCCGATGTCGACTGAAAAGTTTTTCGACAGCATAGAAGACCGGGGCGTGTGGGACCGATGCTGGTTTCAGTTGACGATCGGATTGACCAACGCGATCGCTTGGCTCTGCCTTATCACCGGGATCGTGTCACTGATGGAGGTGTCATTCAGCATTAATCACGATTTACATGCTGAACGTTTCTGGACCGCAACGCTGTACTGGTTTTTGTTCAACGTCGCCTGGGTCCACTTCGTCGTTTTCGCGATCGCCAGTCGGATCAAGGCGCGCATCGCACTGCCACTCATCCTGACCTGTCTTTGGACGACTACGGGTGCAATTCCGATGAATCTCTTTCTACCCGCCCACGCTGCGTTTTTAGCGCCTACGCTGCAGATTCTCGTACCTGGCATCTATCTCCTGCTCTTTAAATGGTCTGGCGAACGCTGGTGGTTACCGGCAACCCTCGAGACCCGCGTTTCCTGGGTGTACCGTTTGTTCGTGGTGCCGCTTCGGGTCGGGATAATGATCCTTTGGGTCCTTGTATATGACGCAGGGCTGCGCAGTATTGACGCTATTCATAGCGCAAGCGAAGGTTTCGTGTCGGTACAACCCGATGGCGTTTACCTTACCGATCTCGAACTCATCTCAAGACATGGGCACACAGTCAGACTGGTAGGAATGATGCACATCGGCGAGCGCACCGCCTACGATCGCCTGTTTCGTTCGTTCGCAGGGGAGAGCACAATCATTCTCGAGGAAGGCGTAAGTAATCAGAACAATCCCGGCTCTGGTAGATCACCAATCAAACTGGTTGGCGATATCATCATGCAACCACCTATTGGCCAATTTGTCCTGGCGAGCCGCGATCACGAACGTATCGCCGCATTGAGGCTGCCGCGACCACATCCAATGGATCTTCCGCACCAGGTCACGGATCTCGACAAATCACTCATATTGCGCAATGTCGACGCCGACGTATCCGAACTCTCTGAAAAGACTGCTGACTGGATCGATCGAGTATCTAATGGCCCCGAAACCAACAGCATCGTTGGCCTGGTTGAGTTTCTTCTCATGCTGGATGAAGCGTTGACCGACGAATCTATCTGGCGGGAGATCTTGCACGAGCGCAATCGATATGTGCTGTTACATCTGATTCACGTTCGTTATAAGTACCACCAGGTGATCATCCCCTGGGGTGCGTTACACCTGCCGCAGATACGACAATTTCTGACGCAGGCCGGATACCGCCAGGGCCGTATCCGTTACCACCGCCTGATTGCTTTCTAGTTTAGCGATTCAGTCGACCCAGACCCGCGCGTTGCGAAATAGTCGCATCCATGGGCTGTCTTCGGACCACTCTGCAACCGGGCGTTCGCTTTGATCATGCCAGGAATTTTGTACCGTTCGGTAAACACGTTCGGGATGTGGCATCAACACAGTAAAACGTCCATCCCGGTTGCAGAGGCCCGTAATCCCATCAGGCGAGCCATTGGGATTTTCAGGATACCGGTTCGCAGGTTCCCCGCTTGAATCAACAAACCGCATGCTAACCAACCCCTCAAGGTCTGTCGTCCCATGTGCAAGTTCCAAACGTCCTTCACCATGCGCGACCACAATCGGGATCGTTGATCCCGCCATACCTTCCAACAAAATCGACGGACTCTCCTCGATCTGGATCTGCGAGAGCCTGGCCTCAAACTGTTCGGATTCATTGCGCACAAACCTGGGCCAGTTCTCAGCACCGGGTATCAATTCCTTCAGGGCCGATAGCATCTGACACCCGTTGCAGACTCCCAGGCCAAATGTGTGCTCGCGTGAGAAAAAGTTGGCAAAGATATCGCGGGCACGTGTGTTGAAGAGGATCGTCTTCGCCCACCCTTCGCCAGCACCCAGGACATCCCCGTAGGAGAACCCTCCACACGCTATTACTCCTTTAACTCTCGTGAGATCCTCATTTCCCGCGAGGATATCGCTCATGTGCACGTCCACTGCATCGAACCCGGCACGATCAAACGCGGCTGCCATTTCTGATTGGCTGTTGACACCCTGTTCCCTCAGTATGGCCAAAGCGGGACGCACGCCATTCGCGATATAAGGTGCCGCGACATCCTCGTTGCGATCGTACGTTAATAGGACGCGAAGCCCAGGATCACCGTCAGCACCAATGGTTTCAAATTCCTCATCCGCGTGTTTCGGATTGTCCCGGGTTCGCTGAATCTGATGTGACACGGACGCCCATCGCTGCTGTAGCCGAGACCGAGGAGCCTGGAAAAGCATACGTTCCTGGCCTTTCATCAGACACTGTTGGTCATCGCGGACTTCACCAATGTCACTACATTTGAGACCTCCTGCAGTAAACGCTTGCATCACTGACTCCGCGTTCTCCTCTCGTACCTGCAGGACCGCGCCAATACCCTCATGAAACAGCCACGTCATTGTGTCCACAACCGGCACGAAGAGTGATACACCGATTCGACCTGCGAACGCCATCTCGAGCACGGTGGTGGCAGCACCACCATCGCTGCAATCGTGATACGCCAGAATCTGATCTCTTACTTCCGGAGTCTGCATGACTTCAAAAAAACGTCGCAACAACATCGCATCAACATCTGCACATCGATCACCAAGTTGTTCAAAACACTGAGCCAGAATGCTGCCGCCAAGCGTGGATGTATGATCTCCAGATCCTGAAACATCGCAATGTAATAAACGGCTACCTTTCACACGCTGCAACTGAGGTGTCAGTACACGGCGGACATCCGTCACTGGTGAAAAAGCACTAACGATCAATGAAAGGGGTGATGTCACCGAATGCGATTCACCGTTCTCCTCCCAGGTGGTTTTCATGGACATCGAATCTTTTCCCACTGGGATGCACACTCCCAATGCTGGACAGAAATCCATGCCTACTGTTGCCACCGTATCGTACAGGTTGGCATCCTCTCCGGGATGACCCACGGCCGCCATCCAATTGGCAGACAACTTGATATCTTCAATACGTTCAATGGGCGCCGCGGCAATGTTAGTAATGGCTTCAGCCACGGCCAACCGACCTGATGCTGCGCTATCAATCAGGGCGACGGGGGTACGTTCGCCCATCGCCATAGCTTCTCCCGTGTAGCCGGTGTACCCGGATGTGGTCACGGCCACATCCGCAACAGGCACCTGCCAGGGCCCTACCATCTGGTCTCGAACCACCATGCCGCCTACCGAACGGTCACCAATGGTGATCAGGAATTGTTTGCTCGCAACAGCAGGGTGCCCGAGGACGCGATGGATCGCCTCATCGACCGACGTATCCAGCCTCACGCCCTGTCGAGAGAGTTTCACTCGCGTGACTTCGCGATGCATGCGGGGTGGCTTCCCAAACAGAACAGACAGGGGAATATCGACGGGTGTTGCGGGGAGCAACTGATCCCCCACATATAGATGTTGTTCATCGACCGCATGACCAACCACTGCGAACGGACAACGTTCCCGTTCACAAATGGCTTCGAATTGTGGCAGTGATGCCTCGCTCACCGCCATCACATAGCGTTCCTGGGCTTCACAGCACCAGATCTCGAGTGGCGTCAGCCCCGGCTCTGCGTTGGGAACATGTCGCAATTCCATTCGACCGCCGACACCACCATCGCCAACCAGCTCCGGCAGGGCATTGGACAATCCGCCTGCGCCGACGTCGTGTATGAACCGAATCGGATTGTTATCACCTAATTGCCAGCACTGGTCGATCACCTCCTGACAACGGTGCTGCATCTCCGGGTTGCCGCGTTGGACACTTGCAAAATCGAGTTGAGCCTCACTGCGGCCGGTCGCCATGGACGATGCTGCACCGCCACCCAGCCCGATCAACATGGCGGGTCCACCCAAGACGATCAGTGCATTACCGCTGTCGATGCCCGGGTTGGCAATGTGCTGTTCTCGGATATTGCCCATGCCACCAGCGATCATGATTGGCTTGTGGTAACCACGAACTTCGTCGTCCACGACCTGTTCGAAGGTTCTGAAGTAGCCCGCAATATTGGGACGACCGAATTCATTATTGAACGCAGCGCCACCAATCGGACCGTCCATCATGATCGACAGCGGAGACGCAATGCGACCCGGTCGACCATTGTCATGTTCCCAGGGTTCAGGCTGACCAGGTAGTTGAAGATTAGACACCGTGTAGCCGGTGAGACCCACTTTCGGCTTTGAACCCTGTCCGACCGCTCCTTCATCGCGGATCTCACCACCCGACCCTGTCGCCGCGCCAGGAAACGGTGCGATCGCAGTGGGGTGATTGTGTGTCTCGACCTTCATCAGGATGTGCACAGGTTCTTCATGATAACCATAGATCCTGCTAACCGGATCCGGGTAGAAGCGCGTTGCTGTCGCACCACGAATCACCGACGCATTGTCATCGTATGCGGACAGCACGTTGTCGCCATTCGTCACACGGTGCGTATTCTGAATCATCTGCATCAGGCTGTGATCTAGCGTCGTGCCATCGATGGTCCAGCTCGCTCGGAAAGTCTTGTGCCGACAGTGTTCAGAGTTCGCTTGAGCAAACATCATGAGTTCAACATCGGTCGGGTCCCGACCCAGTTCCGTAAACGCATTGACGAGATAATCAATCTCGTCATCAGCCAGCGCCAGCCCCAGGGATTCATTCGCATCGTGCAAAGAAGCAGCGCCTTTCTTCAAAACTGGCACGGTCGTAAGTGGCCTCGGTTCGCGTTGCTCGAACAGCACGCTGGCGTCGTCTCCTTCCGGCAGCACAACTTCTGTCATCCGATCATGAAGATGGGGCGTGATCGCTCGTTCAATCTCCGCGTTTGTGCTCACCGACATCCGGAATGAATAACGTACGCCGCGCTCCACACGCCGAACAGCTGCGACACCTGCCAGATGCATAATGTCAGTAGCTTTCGAACTCCAGGGTGAGATCGTACCCGGACGTGGAACGACGGTACACTGCCACGTGGGCTCAGCTTGCGGAGCCGCGGAAGTGTCCTCTCTCGCACCATAGCTAAGCAGTTTTCGGACCACCTCATCATCATCTGACGTTAGATTGTCGACATCCAGAAAGTGGAGATAGCGCGCTTCCATGTCAGTAACGCCCATAGACCGGAGTTCAGAGAGCAGCTTGATGATCCGAAAACGTGATAGTGCAATTCGTCCTTCTAGCATCAACATCATCGACGATCCATGAAAAACCGCGTCATCAGTGCTGCTGCTTCGTCAGCCATCACGCCACCGCGCACCATGACATGATGATTCAACCCCGGATTGTTAAATGCATCGATCGACGATCCCGCTGCACCCGCACGAGGTTCCGTGGCCGCAAAAATGAGCTCACTAAGGCGTGCATGTATCAGTGCACCCGCACACATCGTGCACGGTTCAATCGTTGAATACATCGATGTTTTGGGGGGTAGTCGGTAGTTGTTCAAATGCTCACAGGCCTGTCGCAGCGCTACAATTTCGGCATGTGCCGTCGGATCTGATCGACTGATGGTTCTGTTGAACCCCCTGCCCAGCACTTTCCCATCACACACAACAACGGCGCCAACCGGCACCTCACCCTGAGCCTGCGCCTGCGTCGCCTGATCCAGGGCTTCACGCATGAACACCAAATCGGCGTCTGTCACGAATCGCCCGCTTCCATCAGAATGTCTACACCGAGTTCGTTGGCGGTCACATCGAGACGTTGCTGCAATTCGCCCAAGTCGATGGATCGAGGGACCGTCACATTGGCCTCTGCATAGAAGGTCAGGTCACCCGTCATTGGCGCTGCTCCAACGCGAGTCTCCATGTTCACCACATTGATATCTTGACGACTGAGATCCGCGGTCACCTCCTGGAGAATACCAGTTCGATCAGGACCCACGATGTTCAGCGAATAGCCGAGGCTTGTTGGGTCTTCCGATATTTCATGAGATTCTTCAATAAGCACAGACACATCCGGGACAGCGGCCAGCCTTGTTTTGACAAGTTCTAGTTGTTCTGCAGGTAATTCAATCCTCGCGACACCTGCAAACTTACCAGCCAGCCGACTCATACGGCTTTCCAACCAGTTTCCATTGTGGTCATTCACGATGCTGGAGAGCGTTTGTACGATCCCAGGCCGATCGTCTCCAACGAAGGAAATGACGAGCTGTCTTGAACGTTTGGCCATTATTCCCATTCAATAAGAAAGCAAAGTTTTTACGTTGTATCCCTGACGTATAAGCTTTTCGCTGCCTCCTAAATCAGGTAGATCAATAACGCATAGCAATAAGATATCTGATCTTTCAATTTTAAAATTCTCAGTTAGAAGTTCTGCACACGCAATTGCTGTGCCACCGGTTGCAACAAGATCGTCAATTATCACAACCTTTTGTCCTATCTTTATCTCTGTATTTTTCTGGATTTCTATTGATGTGCTTCCGTACTCTAAGTCGAAGCTTTTTTTGTAAGTTGCATTTGGCAGTTTTCCAGGTTTACGCGCTAAAACAAAAGGCAGACAAAGGTCGCTTGCTATATGGCCAGCAAAAATAAACCCCCTACTCTCGATACTCACGACTAAATCCGCAGCGAAATTTTTGGTCATTCTGACCAGTGCTTCACACGTTTTTCGAAACGCTTCAGGCGTTTCGATTAGGCTGGTTATATCTCTAAATTCAATTCCTTCAATGGGAAAGTCTTTTACATTTCTTATGTGTTTCTTAAGATCTAAAGGATCGCTCACATTTATTCCCACTCAATTGTCGCTGGAGGCTTACTCGAAATGTCGTAGGTTACCCGGGAGATGCCGCTGATCTCATTCACAATCCTAGAAGAGACACGTTCAAGGAGTTCCCATGGGAGCCTGGCTGAACGGGCCGTCATAAAATCGATCGTCTCGACCGCTCGCAATGCAATAACATGCTCGTAGCGACGGGCATCGCCTACGACGCCCACGGATTTCACAGGGACATAGACAGCAAAGGCCTGACTGACTCGATCGTAATAATCGGCGATCCTGAGTTCTTCTATGAAGATGTGGTCCGCTTGTCTCAAGATATCGGCCGCCTCTCGTGTCACCGCACCCAGAATCCGCACGCCAAGACCGGGCCCCGGGAATGGGTGCCTGTAGACCATCTCCTGTGGCAATCCAAGCGCCATGCCAATGCGACGAACCTCATCTTTGAACAGTTCGCGCAACGGCTCAACCAGGGAGAGCTTCATGTAATCTGGCAGACCGCCCACATTGTGGTGCGACTTGATAACATGCGCCTGACTGTTGCTGTTTCCCGCTGACTCGATGACGTCCGGATAGATTGTGCCTTGTGCGAGAAAGGTCGCGCCCTCGACCTTTAGCGACTCCTCATCAAATACCTCGATAAACGTGTTGCCGATGATCTTTCGTTTTTGTTCCGGATCATCCACCCTCTCGAGGCGCGAGAGAAACCGATCGCTGGCATCCACACGAATGATGTTCAGACTAAAGACATTGTCCGAGGAAGGGCCCAGCATTTCCATCACCTGGTCCCCTTCATTGAGCCGGAGCAGACCATTGTCGACAAACACACAGGTCAGCTGGTCGCCAATCGCACGGGAAAGCAGTGCTGCCACAACCGAAGAATCCACACCACCTGACAACCCCAGGATCACACGTTGCTCGCCGACCTGATCACGCACAGAGTGGATAATGTCATCAATGATGTTGTCGGCGGTCCACAAGCCTGCGCAACCGCACAGCGTCTTCACGAATCTCGTCAGGATTTCCGTACCCTGCCTTGTGTCATTGACCTCAGGATGAAACTGTACGCCGTAGAAATGTCTTTCCGGATCTCCCATTGCGGCATACTCGGTCGTATCAGTACTGGCCATGCCTGAAAATCCGGGGGGTAAGACTGTCACCTTGTCCCCATGGCTCATCCAGACATCGAGACCCGCTTCCCCTTCCGTGATCCCGTCTGAAAGGTCATGGAGTAACTCCGAACTATCATTCACGCGAACCCGCGCATAGCCGAATTCCTGACGACTGGATCCGTGCACTTCGCCTCCTAGTTGCCGGGCCATCGTCTGCATGCCATAACAGATGCCTAAGACGGGAACATCAGCCTCAAACACCGCATCCGGTGCTCTCAAAGTGTCATCTTTCGTGACTGATTGAGGACCACCGGACAGTATGATCCCGGAAGGGGCAAAACCCGAGAGGTCAGTCTCAGCTAAGTCCCAGGGGTGAATTTCACAGTAGACACCAATTTCGCGGATGCGACGTGCAATCAGTTGTGTGTACTGTGAGCCAAAATCCATAATCAGAATCTTTTCCGCATGGATGTCCACGCTATCGGCCGAGTTGTCTGATGTTGCGCTGAGGGGTGCTGCCCGTAAGCCTTGGGTCGCGTTCATCGGAGCTGCGGGGTCGGTCATATCGCGCCCAAATCTACCTGGAATGATCTCTGTTTCACCCTTCGCCGAAGGACGTTTCAGGGTGCCATCAATGAGCGCGAAGTATACCTGCTTCATGCTAGTCTTGCCGCTCATTCTCGGACACATTCGAGACTTTGCCATCCCTTCGACCAATCAAATGGAGCCACCATGGATACCCTAACTTTCGAAGGCCGTGTTGTTGTCGTTACTGGCGCTGGTAACGGGATCGGCCGCGCCTATGCACACGAATTCGCACGCCGGGGTGCGAAAGTTGTCGTAAACGACCTGGGTGGTAGTGTCGATGGTCAGGGGAATGACGGCGCGGTGGCAGATGCCGTCGTCGCAGAAATTGTCGGCGCCAATGGAACCGCTATTGCCAACTACGATTCTGTGATTGATGGCGACAAAGTCGTGGCCAGTGCCATCCGTGAATGGGGGCGGGTTGATATTCTTCTCAACAATGCTGGTATTGCCTACATGACCCCGATGGGTGACATGACCGAGGAACGCTGGAAGACCATGTTGTCGGTACACCTGGATGGTAGCTACGCCTGCACTTACGCCGCCTGGTCTCACATGATGGAACAAAAGTTCGGGCGGATCCTGTTTACCTCGTCCCCGTTTGGACTGCACGCCTGCCCTGGGTTCTCGCACTATGCCGCCGCCAAAGCTGCGGTACTGGGCCTCATGAAGACTGTCGCGCTCGAAGGTCGCGGTCAGAACATCAACGCCAATGCAGTCGCTCCCTACTCTCTATCACGCATGACCGGTGGTACCAATGAAGAACAGGCGACCAGCGCTATTGGTCCCAGATACCTCGCTCAATTAGCCATCTGGCTGTCGCATGAGGAGACGACCGAAACCGGCGGTGTCTTTGAATTGGGTGGTGGCTTCATCCACAGGGTTCGCAACGAACTGTCAGCAGGCTTGCATCTCCCCGATGAACAACATACCGCAGAGAACATCGCAGCAGGTCAGGACACGCTGAATGATTTTACGAGGAGTACACATCCACCTCTCGGCGACTTCAATACAATAGGTCGCGCAGTGTTCGGTGAAGAGCATTTCGATTTCATTGAAAATTGATCGGGCGCTGGAGCCCCAGCACCTAACGCTCTGCGTTCGAAGTCGTGCTTGGAGGGAACGGAGGGGTAAAGATGCTTTCACAAACCCTCCTCGTACCCTGCACGCTGGGTGCAGGGGAAGCTAGAGGAGATTGGTGTCCAATGCCGCTTTGGACCGCGTCACCCTCCACCACAAAAAAACAACAGCGCGTACCCAAATAGTGTTCGCACTAACGCTGTCACCTTGCCCCGCCAGAACGTAGTTCGCCTATCTTCGTAATCTTGATAAATCTGGCTGTGTGCCACTCTGAGTCCACGTGGCCGCGTATCGGGCTCAGTTGATCGAAAAGCGGTGGTCGTACGCAGTGCGGTCTAAAGCGTCCTGACTCGTATGCCGGAGGTACTCGAACCACTAATGAAATACCATGGATACGCCGGCGATAACCATGACCGCGAATGGGAATGCAAGCATGGTGACAGGACCCGTTGGAAAATCGGCCACGCTTGCATCCGCGCATACCTGCCGTCCATCGTTGATTACCCCAACACAAACAACATTGCACAGGCGACCCCCAGTTGTTCCAACACTGTCGGTATACTGCAACCTTGTTGTTTCGCGAAAGCGCGCCCCTGCGTCAAGCCAAACGAAGACTACGTAACCACGTTCAGTGGCGACGCTATCTCACCGTGTGCCAACCGGAACTACCACCCCACACGATCGTCCGGACACCTCGGTTGTGCGACGTTAATCGAATAATCAGACAGACTCGTTGCCGATGAGTGCGCGATCATCAGCCACTGTCTTTTAAATTCAGTGCAGCGTTTGATCGTCCGTACCTGGTTCCACATTTAAGTGATCACGAAGTGACTCGATCGTTTCCTGAAGCTGGTACATACCAGGACTAATCGACAGTGCAGTTTCAAGCGCCATCAGAGCGACGCGGTACTGGTCATGGCGCATGCAGATCTGCGCAAAGCCGCTGATCGCGCCAAAGTGTCGAGGTTCCAGACTCAACGTTTGGGCAATACTATCCAGACTGTCCTCATCTCTATCGTCAAGAAAGTACAGCGTCGCCCGCTTGTTCCACACTTCGGGCCAGTCGGGCCATCGTTGCACCATATCATCCAGAACAATTTCGGCCTGATCGCCATCCCCTTTCTCAAACAGAAACAACACTTCATTCATAGCGTCGACTGCGTCTTCATCTGCATGGTTACACCAGGCCGACCAGATCTGTTCTACTAAGGCATTCGCAATCAGAGGATCTTCATTGACTTGAAGACGATCAAACAGTGTCGCCAGATCATCCACGATACTGCGTGACTGACGATCACAGATTTGCTCAAGAATGTTATCGATGGTATTTAAAATGTCAGGCATGAAGAGTGCTTTAGTTTGTTCGACGCATCTTGCAGTCCTCTGCAGACCACCGCAAGCATCACGTACTGCGTGAATTCGAGACGGGGTCAGTTCCGTTAATACTGGCCACATTCGAAATCGTGGGACTATAGTGGTCTTCGACGAAGTCGGCTGGCACAACTGGATCTGCAGATTCCGAACGTGACATGAGGATTTGGGTGGTCACAGCCAAAAAGGGGGGAACATAACAAACACAAGGAAATGGCTGATCACCACCATGATCGCTGCGGCGGAGAGCAAGTATGCATCCTCCTAACCTGCCATCAGTTCTTCCGTCATATCGCCGTAACGTCCATCCTCGTGTTGATCAAACCGGAACCATTCCGCCAAATCATGCAGATTGAGCTGAGCCAACTTCTCGAAGATTGACCGCACCTCCGAAATATCCACTTCCTGTAAAGTGTATCCATCTTTCCAAATTACTTTGGTCGTGCACCATGACTAACAACATTCTACCCCTGTGAACCACAGACCAAGTCCATGTATGATGACCCGGCTCTTCGGCGTGCGCGCAATCGACGTCGATTTGTCTGTGACTAACCTGGAGTGTGAAATGTCCGACAAAGACCGCAGCGGTGCAGAATCCCTGGTCCAAACCCTCGTGGATGCCGACGTCAACGTCTGCTTTGCCAATCCCGGCACATCCGAAATGCACTTTGTTGCAGCGCTCGATACAAATCCGGATATGCGGTGTGTGCTGGGTTTGTTCGAAGGCATCGTGACCGGTTGTGCAGATGGCTACGGTCGCATGATCCGTAAGCCTGCAGTAACACTGACACACCTCGGCCCAGGTCTGGGGAACGGCATTGCCAACCTCCACAACGCCAAAAAAGCCAGAACGCCCATCGTCAACGTCGTCGGAGATCACGCGACATACCACCGAAAATATGACGCACCACTCACCTCCGATGTCGAGGGAGTGGCCAGACCGGTATCCGGCTGGGTGAAGGTCTCACAATCAGCAGATGACGTCGCCGCCGATGGCGCCGAAGCTGTACAAGCGGCAATGGCGCCGCCTGGCCAGGTTGCGACGCTTATTTTGCCTGCCGATACTGCATGGAATCGTACAACCGCCGATGCAAAACCGCTCCCGGTGATCGAGCCAAAGCCATTCCAAACAGGAAACATCGACGAGATTGCCAAAATACTCAAAGGCAAAAGTACCAACGTCATTCTGATGAATGGCCTGATCACTGAAGAACGCGCCAACATGGTGGACCGTATTGGTCAGGCCACTGGCGCGCGTATCATCATGGATACTTTTGTTGGACGCGTTCAACGAGGTGCCGGGCGTGCAGAAATTGCACGACTCCCGTATTTCGGCGAACAGGCTGCGGAAGTTCTGCAGGGTACTGATCATCTGATCATTCTGTCCTCACAGCCACCCGTCACATTCTTCGCTTACCCGGATAAACCCAATTATCTGACGCCTGAAGGTTGTGAATTACACACTCTGGTCGAAAGGGACGAAGACATCGATGGTGCGTTAGAAGCACTGATCGATGCCGTTGGCGCAGGTAGTACCGAAGCGAATGTGGTCGTGCATAAAGTGCCCGATATGCCCCAGGACGGCCCGCTCGATCCACGCAACATCGGCAACGCCCTGGCTCATCTATTTCCTGAAGATGCCATTGTTGTTGATGAAGGCGGCACCTGTGGTGGTGGCTGCACGGCCGCGACGCGGTCAGCAGCGCCCCATGACTTCCTGATGTTGACCGGGGGAGCGATTGGCTTCGGGCTCCCGTGTGCAACCGGTGCGGCGGTCGCATGCCCCGACCGTCCGGTCGTTAGCTTGCAGGCGGATGGCAGTGGCATGTACACCAATCAGGCGCTGTGGACACAGGCCCGTGAACAACTGAATGTCACAACCATCATCTTCGCCAACCAAAAGTACTCGATTCTGCAAATTGAGTTTGGCCGTGTCGGTGCACACAACCCAGGTCCCAAGGCCATGAGTATGCTCGATCTCACAAACCCCGAGATTCGCTGGACTGATATTGCTAAGGGAATGGGTGTTCCAGCCTGGCGTGTGACGACCGTGTCGGAATTTGCGGAAGCTTTTCAACGCGCACAGGCATCACCAGGCCCCGCACTCATCGAGGCAATCGTACCCTGACATTTTGACGATGGGTCGGCGCTTTTCCATTCAATGGCTGGCGTTCCCTGTCCTCACTTACTTGTCGACGCCCAATGTCATTGCGCCCCAACTATCTCACTGAGTCGCTAGGGCGAAGGGCTTAGAATTATTTTCTTTCTGCTACAGAAATACCAGTGGCGGCCACCCCCATAATCTACCTGTTGGGAGAATCTCAGCAAGTTCTGAATGGCAGCGAAGGGGCGACGGAACCTTCCAGTCTGCCCGCGTCCCGCCTTGATTCACCAACGTTGCAGAAAGAGCTGCTTTTGTCTACATGCCCCACTTGTTGGCAGTCGCCAACACAGGCTCTTCTTTGGTGATGAACTCAAGCAACACCGCGTTGCCCTGTTCGGTTTGTTCGATGCCACGTTCCAGGGCGGACCGGACATCGGAGGCTTTGTCAACGCGCTCCGCATAGCCACCCATGGCTTTCGCCATGGCGGTGTAATCTCCACCCGTTGCGCTGGACTGGTATTTCTCAACCGCGTCTGGCATGTAGGCACCGTAACCGCCCATCACCCCATTGTTCACGAGCACTGTCATGATTGGCAGGTTTGACCGAACGGCGGTTTCGAAATCGTTGGCCGTCTGCCCAAACCCTGTGTCACCCACAAAATTAACGGATAGCCAATCTGGTCGGGCAAGCTTGCCCCCGAGAGCCATACCCAGAGAAGACCCGAGGTGCGTCGACTTACCCCAACCCAGATAACCTCGAGGTGTATGTACTTCATAGAAGGGCACAATCTGGTCACGCGGATTACCCGCATCGTGGGTCACGACCGTCTTATTTTTATCAAACAGCGTATTCATTTCATGAATCACACGATAAGGAGAAATTGCACCCTCGTCATCACACAGCAGGCGGTCTGACCACTCGTCAAAAAACTCCTGTTTGAGCTTTGCAATCTCAGCGGTGGTCTCGGTCGCTTTGGGTCGACCACCGTCGCCAATTTTTTCTTTTGCGAGATCCATCAGCTGATTCAGTACCAGTTGCGCATCACCGATGGCAGCACACGCCACGTTCCTACACTTGCCGATATCGGAAGGCGCGTTTGTAATCTGCCCAAGTACCGCATCCTTCGGCATCCGTGCCGTAAAGTCGTTGATGGTAAAGCTGGTACCCACACCCAGGATGAAATCCGATTCATTGGCAAAGTGACCTGCTGCTTTGGTAATCGTTCGACCAGCACAGCCGAGCGCCAACTCATGGTTCTCAGGAAACACACTTTTACCGAGCAACGAGGTCGTCACCGGAATCTGCATGAACTCTGCGAATGCGCGCAGCTCATTCCACGCCTCGGCATACAAGGCGCCATGACCAGCAATGATCATGGGCTGTTTTGCGGACATCAACGCATCCAGAATCTGAGCCACATCCGCATCATCGGCTTTTGATCGCAATCGTGGTGGGGAGACGTAGTTCGGTTTTTCACCTTCCCAGTTGCCCCAGAGCAACGGCGCAGCCGTTTCGATGAGCACAGGTCCGCTCTTGCCGTTCTTCAACGCGGAGAACGCCATCTCAAATTTTCGCACCAGAGAGCGCGGGTCATTGATCATGGTGGCGAACTTCGTGATATCTCGATAGGACCGGGACGCGATAAACTGTGGATCATAGTCTTGCATCGCAGGCGCGTGTGCCCCTGGCAGCATCAGAATCGGTGTGTTGTCGCCATAGGCCTGGGCCACTGCTGAGAAACTGGCTTCGATACCCGGACCATCCTGAACGGCGATGGCGCCGATCTTGCGGCCGTTGTGCATCCGCGTATACGCGTCAGCCATATTGATGATAACCCTTTCCGTCCGACCAATGATCGGTGGCATGTCGTGTGATGCAGCGGAATTGAAGAGCCTGTTATTGGGAAACCCAGCGAGGTACTCCACCCCTTCCTGTTGGAGAATTTCGATAATGACGTCAGCGTTACTCATGTTGGTCCCTGGTTGTGACAAGTCCGTTGATCTCTCATTCCAGTTGGGTCAGTCCCTATGGTGAGAGAATAGCAGGCGGCAGTATACATGAACGCTCCAACCCGGGCGGTCCTACAACTCAGTTCGTAATGACCACCTTACCCACGACCTTTCTCTCAACCAGCACGTCGTAGGCATCAACAATGCCGTCCATTGGAAATTGATGGGAGATATACGGAGAGATCCGCCCATGCGCCAACCAGTCCAGCAGGGTTGCCACATTGGTCTCATGTTTTTTGGGATCGTGGCGCATCAGACCACCTATGGTGTAACCAATCAGCTGCGCATCCTTGACTAACAGGTGATTGGTCTTCGCAAAGGCCGGGCGACCACTTGTAAACCCGACAATCAGAATACGCCCGTAGGGCGCAATACAACGCATTGACTCATCGAACACGTCACCGCCCACAGGATCGAAGATGACATCCGCGCCGCGCCCATTCGTCAGTGATTTCACTTCATCACGAAAACCATCGCTGTAGTTGATCATGTGATCCGCACCCAGAGACGACAGTATCGCCAGCTTATCGTCGCTACTCGCAGTCGCAATAACCCGAGCACCCATTAATTTACCGATGTCGACCGCCGCCAGTCCCATACCGCCCGCCGCACCATGCACGAGGAGTGATTCCCCAGGCTGAATACGAGATAGCTGCAGGCCATGCAACGCAGTAGTGTAGCCTGCTCTAAACGACGACGCAGCGGCCATATCGATACCTGATGGCAGTGAAAGTACCGAAGTCTCAGGGACTGTGGCTTGTTCCACACATCCGGCTCCCGTCAACACGATATCGCCTTCAGCTAACTGACTCCCTTCCCCCACTGCGGAAACGACGCCAACACCGTCGCCACCCATGATGAATGGCGGCTCTCGGTTGTCCTGATAATTGCCCTGGATACGGACAATGTCGCTGAACTGAATCGATCTCACAGATACGTCAACAGTGATTTCACCAGCCGCTGGAGAGCTGGGTGGATCAATCTCACGCATCACAAGGTCCTTGTGGGTGCCAAACTTTTCACAAAATACAACTTTCATCGTTTGTACCTCCTCAATCGGGTAGCCGGTTGTGACGTGCGCTAAACGGGTAATACTTCAGCAAGACTTCAACTGAACCATACATCGCCGAATATTTCACAACCAGAACTCAGATGACGCAGTTCGGCCAAGCCACTCATTTCACCGAGCGCCAGGCACGCGCTGCGATGGTTAAAGCCATCAAAGCGCAGGACATGACTGCAATTGACCATCTCTTAACAACCGATCCTCCCGTGCTCAATGCAAAAAGGCACATCACAATAACCCACTCTCAGAAGCCATAGGCACAGAGAATCTATCAATGATCCGACCCATGGTGGACGCTGAAATCGACCCGACAAACATCAATCACAGGAGCGGTGGACTTGTCGGTGGTGCACCGTAAGGGGGATATCGCAACATTGTTCAATCTCACCGAACAGGGTGCCCCGGTGACGCTTACGCAACTTGAGGCGTGTCAGACTCCTATTCAGCTCAGCGACTATTTTAATCACCATCCAAAGGCCATGGAGGACTCGGCGATCAGCGCGCGTTGCATGCCACCGCAGCACATGGCGGCGCTTGCCGGCCATCTACCTAGCGTAGACTGGCCTCTGAGCCATGGAATCGATCCTGAATCCCCCGATCGACGTGGCAACGCGGCACTACCGATCACATCCGAGAGTCAGCTTGTTGAGAAGCATTGTGCCATCTCGTCAAGGTTGTTGGCAGCTAATGCCAAAACCAATGTTCCAGGGGGACGCCATGAAGGGGCCGTACTCAACCGAGCAATCATTGCGGGGG
>Ga0208624_1000523_pt1 | contig 19758 bp, 25 predicted proteins | sample Knorr_S23_td_DCM_FD_185607 | JGI IMG/M metagenome (GOLD analysis project Ga0208624, IMG submission 185607) | Marine microbial communities from Southern Atlantic Ocean transect - Knorr_S23_td_DCM_ad_71m_LV_A (SPAdes) (version 2) | ecosystem: Environmental > Aquatic > Marine > Oceanic | place...
TTTTTGACGTTCCAGTGGTTTTAGTTTGCGCATGGATAATAGTTTCTTCATTTGCATTAGACCTAATATCTTTTTTAAAAATTAAAAAGATTTTCTTTCCCTTTGTTTTTGCATCAATAACAACCTATTACGATTTATTAATTGACCCATTAATGTCTGGCCCTCTTAATTATTGGGTTTGGAGAACAGAATCTGGAGGATTTTACGGGGTGCCTTTTGAGAATTTTTTTGGCTGGTTTTTAGTTAGCCTTTTCATAAGCATCTTGCCATGGAAAACTTGGAGTAATTCTTTATTCCCATTTGTTGTAAATATTCTTTTGCCAACATTTTTTATAATTACTTCATTTGTAAACAAAATTTATTTTCCTGGCATTCTTGGAATATTAATGCTTACTTTTTATGTAATTGTAATTATTAGGAGTAAAAAATTTAAACCTGAAAACCTCTTCTAAAGTCAGATTCAGTAGGAATTATATCTCCAAAATTTTCTTCTGATGAATTAAGTTCATCATCTATCATTGAAAAAATATCCCATTTTGGATCAAAATTAAAATCTTTTTTGCATGAAGTTAGATCAAATTCGTAGTAAGTCGGAACAGCCGGTATATCTACAGAACAATAATTTAAATTTAGTTTTTCGGATAAAAAAGGAATTACTTCAGACCATTCAAAACTTTTTGGGCCAGCTATTTGATAAGTTTTACCAAAAGTATTCTGATTGCACATCATTGCGTCGTATGCATGAATTATGTCTCTTATGTCTATTACATGCTTTTTCCAAGAGACACTATTATCACATGGAATAATTAAATTTTCTCCATTCGAAATATGACCTTCTAATTTATGTTGTAAATTTGAAAATTCAGGCTTTCCTTTAAAAGATTTCAAAAAATGACCAGTATAAAATTGGTTCCATTTGCAAACTTCAAACCTGCCAAAAACCATAGAGAATCTAAGAACTGAAACTGGAAGTTTTTCAGAGTCAAAATATCTTCTTGATAAATTTTCAGCCAGGGTTTTAGAATAACCGTACCAATCTGTAACATTCTGAGGTAAGTCAAATTCTCCAATTGGGGATTCAATTCTTTTTTTTGGATATTTAGGAATTGTGCCATCAGTACTTGTAACTATTAAATGTTTTAATTGATTGTTATTTAATGACGCTTCTAAAATATTGAAAGTACCTTTAACGTTTATATCGAAATACTGGCCTGGGGAAAAAGGTCCACCTGACTGAAATGCTGCACCCATATGAAAAATGACTTCTTTTCCTTGGACTGCATTATATACATCATCATAATTTTCTAAATCACCAGTAATTATTTGGCACCCAAAGTTTTTCATTTTTTCTAATTTTTGATCTTTGCTCCAAGAAAACCCTGTAACCTCGTGACCCGAATTAATAAAATACTTAGCCACATTTGAGCCTATTCTTCCAGTTATGCCTGTAATTAAAATTTTCATAAAATTACCTCTTTTCAAATCCAAATAATTTTCTATACTAGATACTAATACTAATTGCTTGAGGAGCATTTTGAAAATAAATAAAATAATGACCAGTAAAGTGGGCACAATAAGCTCTAACGCAACAATTACATCTTGTGCAGCCAGAATGAGAGAATTAAATATTGGCTCTTTAGTTGTAATGAACGGATTGAATGTTGAAGGAATTGTAACTACATGGGATATAACATCAAAATGCTTAGGTTCTGGAAAAAACCCAATTGAGTCAGTAGTTCATGAAGTTATGACTTCTCCTGTGCATACTGCCAAAAGTGACACAGATGTTATGGAGGCTGCTAGAGTAATGGCTGATAGAAAAATTAGTCGTTTGCCAGTTATAGAAACTAATTCAGATGAACTTGTTGGTATAGTAACTTTTGCAGACATTTCTCAAGCTGTTGATCAATTTACAAAAGATGTTTTAGGAGGCTGGAAAAATGACTAAAAGTAATCAAAAACCAAACATAATTATTATTCTAGCTGACGATCTAGGTTATTCTGATTTAGGCTGTTATGGGTCTGAAATAAAAACTCCTAACATAGATAGTCTTGGTAACAATGGAATAAAATTTTCTCAATTTTACAATCAAGCAAGATGCAGTCCTTCAAGGGCATCTCTTATGACAGGACTAACTGGGCACCAGGCAGGAGTAGGGCAATTATCTGGTGACTTAGGTGCACCAGGCTACAGAGGATTCATAAACAATGAGTGTGTTACAGTTGCTGAGGTCCTTAAACAACAAAATTATGATACTTATCTTTCAGGAAAATGGCATTTGGGGGGAGCATGGGATCCAAGAGAAAAAGAAAAATGGCAGGCTGGAACACCAAACCACCCTACACCAAAACAAAGAGGGTTTGATGATTTTTATGGAATAATGGATGCGGCTTCTAGTTTTTTTAGGCCTGAAAGCTTGATGGATGGTGATAAATTTATTGATATTGATGACCCAGATTATTATTTTACTGATGCTATGTCAGATAGAGCTTGCGAAATGATTACTAGATCTATGAATGATGAAAACCCATTCTTTTTATATCTATCTTACACAGCTCCTCATTGGCCATTACACGCAAAACCCGAGGATATAGCAAAATACGAAGGAAAATACTTAAAGGGATGGGATTATTTTAGAACTGCAAGGCATGAAGAAATGAAGGGTCTAGGAATAGTTGATTCTAAGTGGGATATATCACCAAGAGATTCAGATGTAGGTGATTGGGAAGATGCACAATATCCAGACTGGGAAGATTCAAAAATGGCTGCATATTCAGCCATGATTGATAGCATGGACCAGGGAATTGGAAGAGTGGTAGAAACATTAAAATTAAATAACCAATTTGAAAATACATTGATATTTTTTATGTCAGATAATGGAGGTTGTGCTGAATTGATGAGAGAAGACGGCGATTGGAGCAATACTTCTCAATGGGAAACAAACCTAATTAATGGCAAACCAGTTCGTGTGGGCAATATTCCAAACTTAAGACCAGGCCCTGGAACAACTTTTCAAAGCTATGAAACACCATGGACAAATGTCAGTAATAGCCCTTTTAGATTATTTAAAAGGTGGATTCATGAAGGAGGCATTAGTGCGCCTTTGATTGTGCATTGGCCTAATGAGATTGATAAACCTAGAATTGAATCTGAGCCTCTGCACATAATGGATATACCTGCCACATCAATAGATGCAGCAGGTGCGGTTTATCCTGATGAGTTTAATGGAAATAAAATCAAACCCATTGAAGGAGAAAGTTTTTTAAATTTGCTTAGTAATAAATGGTCCAGAGAAAAGCCAATGTATTGGGAGCACGAAGGGAATCAAGGTATAAGAATAGGTGAATGGAAATTAGTTAAGGAATATGGCGGTGCATGGGAATTATACAATATGGTTGATGATCGTACAGAGCTTAATAATTTAGCTGCTAAAGATACTGATAGAGTTAATGATATGAGTTCAAAGTGGGAAGAATGGGCAAAAAATAGCAATGTACTTCAATGGCCCGTTGACCCTAACGTGATGGCAAAAAGACTTGAAGGAGAGCACTCTCATATTCATCAGCATAGAGGCGCAACAGCTAGTCAAATCGCTGAAGGGAAAGGTAAGTTTTTATAAATGCCGTATATAGAAGTTTTATGGTTTCCGGGTAGAGATAAAAACCAGAAAAAAATTTTAACAAAAGAAATAACTGATTCCTTTGTAAGGGTTACAGGATGCAAACCAAATGCAGTTGAAATAATTTTCAGGGAAATAACTAAAGAGAATAGTGCAAGTTCTGGAAAATTATTAGATTAGATGGATATTTTAATATTATACAATGAAACCTGCCCGTCATTTGAACCAGCCCTAGAAAGAATTACTGAAGTGATAAATGATTTGAAAATATCTTCAAAAATTGAATCTAAATTAATTTATAATGATTCTGAAGCAAAAAAATATAAATTTATTGGTTCTCCGACAATTTTTATTAATGGAGTTCAATTTGAAGAAGTGAGTACAGATATCTACAGATATGATAATTGCAGAACTTTCATGAAAGATGATGGTGGACTATCACCATTGCCATCCAAAAAAAAATTAATTCAGATATTGACCGATCAAGGGAGGAATAATGTCTAATCTCAAACTTAATGACCCATATGTTAATTTTTTACTTCCATCTACTGATGGAAATGAAGTGAGTCTTGATATGGCAGAACTTGGAGAATATAAACTTGTTATTTTCAGTTGTAATCACTGCCCTTACGCTCAAGCATGGGAAGATAGAATTATTAAAATTCAAGAAAAATATAAATCTAATGGCCTTTCTATAATTATGATTAGTTCAAATGATGCTTTGAAATATCCTGAAGATAGTTTCCCAAAGATGAAAGAAAGACATGAAGAAAAAGGATTTAATTTTCATTACCTTTTTGACGAAACTCAAGAAGTAGCCAAAATGTATGGAGCTGAAAGAACTCCAGAGGTTTTTCTTTTTAACGAAATTGGACTTCTTAAATATCAAGGAACAATTGATGACAATTACGAGAATGAGTCTGAAGTAAAAATAAAGTATGTTGAAGAAGCGCTTGAAAGTTTGATTTCTGGTAAAGATCCTGAAATAACACAAACTGATGCAGTTGGATGCACAATCAAGTGGATATAAAATTCAAATTTTGAAACTAAATAATATTGAATTTAAACTTGTAAAATAGGATTATTACCCCATGAATCCTGTTATAAGTAAAACTTTTACATATTTAATGCTTGCAAATGGTTTTGCGTTTTCAGGATGGGTTATTAGAAATTACCTTATAAACTGGTGGGTATTAGAAAAAACTAACTCTACTACTATTGTTGGTCTTGTAGCAGCAAGTCCTACAATAACAGTTTTACTAACTGCTCCACTTGGCGGGCAACTTGCAGACAAATATTCTAGAAAAAAATTATTTCTACTGGTAAGAATCGTATCTGTTTTTCTATTTTTTACCGTTGCTTTAGCTGTCCATTTAGATTTTTATGCATTGCCGATAGTTGTTATTTGTTTTCTTGGAATAGGAATACAAGCTGGGATTGAGGTTCCTGCTGCAAGAAACTTAATTCTTGATGTTGCTACTTTTAAATTTTTAACTCTTGGAAATTCGATAATGGAATTTGTTAATCAAGTTTTAAGTACAGCTGGCCCTCCTTTAATAGCGATTTTTTTTACGTCTATTGACGACACTTTTATATTTTTTTCTATGCCTGGGGTTCATGCTTTGAGCGTATTGTTTGCTTTTTTGTTTTTTATTAGGTTCAAAGAGAAAAAAAATGTTGAAGAAAATGAATCAAACAGTAAAAAGACCTTAATGGATGGAATTAGCTATTCTTATAATTTTATAAATATCAGAATTCTTTTAATTTTAACTTCCACGATTTTATTTTGGGGGCTTACTCAGCCCTTGATACCAAGGATTTCAAAAGATATCTTAGATGCTGGATCAGGAGGGTACGCTATTCTATTAAGTACTGGAGCTTTGGGTGCAATGATTGGCTCAATTACTCTTCCCTTGGCGCAAAGTTTTTTTAGAAACTCAAAATCAATTGTCTTATGCATAACTTGTTATTCTATAACCTTGATTGGGCTTGCCTTATCAAAATCAATTGTTCTTTCAGGTATTTTTTTAGGATTAGGTGGGTTTTTTCATTTGATTTGGTTTACAGTTATTATAATCCTTCTTCAAACTTTGCCAGATGAAAACCATAGAGGAAGGGTTGTTGGTTTATTTTTTACATTTGTTCAACTATATGGATTAGGCTTCATAATAGGTGGTGCATTAGGTGACACAATAGGAATCAACCCTACAATTTATATAGCCTCATCATCACTTATTGCAATTCATTTAATTTGCTTTATTTCTTCGCCTTCTTTTAGATCATTAAAATCTTAAGTATAACCCTGTGTAGTCCATGACTTGTATCTGGTTTTATCTTTTACAGAAAAGAATTTTTGAGTTCTTGCTTCATCTTTTCTTACTTCTTCACAAACTTTAATAATGTCATTGAGTATTTCATTTTCAATTTTAGTAATACCGTCAGCATCAGCAACTAAGACGTCTTCCTCATTTATGCTTAAACCTGAAACATTAACCTGCTCACCCAATGAAACAGCATTAAAAGGTCCATGACCTGGGACTCTGCCTTCGGCCCAAACACTTATCCCTGACCTTTGTATTCCAGGCACATCTCTTATTGCGCCTGCAGCAACAACACCAACAGCTCCTAAGCATGAATGCATGAATGCCATATTATCCCCAAAAAGCGCTGCCCTATTTCTCGGGCTATCTACATCTTCAATAATAGATATGAATGGCAATTGTATTGTTGAAATTTTTTCATAATAGTCTTTCCATGGAACTTGGCCCTCTCCATCAGAAGGCTTGTGAAGTGCCTTAGCTTTCACAGTGGTGGCAACACCAACAATTGTTGGCATTTCGCCTGTGTATCTTTTCAAAGATGTTCCAGTATAATCGTCTGACTCATTTATGTATCCTCTGATACGTATAGCAGCATTTTGAACTGTTGCTGAATCAAAAGCAGTCAGATCATTTAGTATAGATAAGTCAACATTTCCCATTTGCATTCCTTTACTTAAAAGATCAATGATTTTTATCGTATAATAAATTTAATAATTTAAATAGAGATTTATGATAAATGTAGGAATAATTAGTGTATCTGATAGAGCTTTTAATAAAGTTTATCAGGATCAAGGTATACCAGAAATTGAAAAAATATTTTCCAGTGTAAAGACTTTTAAAGTTTTAAAGAAAGTTATTATTCCCGATGAAAAAGAAACTATTAAAGAGAACTTAGTTGAATTATCTGATATTGATAAATTAGATATTATAATAACTACTGGTGGAACAGGGCCATCATCAAGAGATGTGACTCCAGATGCTACTCTTGAAGTAATTGATAGGGAGTATCCTGGTTTCGGCGAGTACATGAGACTCGAATCCTTAAAATATTCAAAGAATGCGATATTAAGTAGACAGACAGCAGGATCCAGAGGGAACTCATTAATTGTAAATTTACCTGGAAATCCAAAAAGTATAAGTGAATTACTTCCTAATTTAATAAATCAATTAGAACATTTTATTGAAAAAAGATAATTATGTCTCTTCGTCCTGATTCCATTGTTCATAGCTATCTGAATCCTGTCTTTCAAAACCTTTTTCAATATCATCAAAACTTTTAAAGTCATCTTCTTCATTTGATTCTGTAACCCTAGCCCATGTTTTTGCTATGAAAACTCCATCATTAGTAAATGAAATATATGCTATAGGCCCCTTTGCAGAATTTCTGTGTCTTTTAATATAACCCCTCTGTTCTAAAAGTCTTAATGAAGTTGAAATTTTTGACATATGGTTTTTCCCTTCAATATTGAAAATTTCTTGGGGAGACCAAGGAATTAAAAAGTCTGTATCTTCCATAAATCTTTCTTTTCCAGAACTTTGGATTTTTTCCTGAGAAATTAATACTAGATTTTTTAACATCCATTTGAGGATGACTTTTTGTATTGGGTTTATTTTTCCTCTATATCTTTTCACAATAATTAATGAACAATTTTTAGTTTTCAGTGTAATCTAAAAAAGACAAATTTTTAATACAAATTGAATTTACATAGGAGGAAAAATGGACTTTTCTGGAAAAGTAACAATTGTTACTGGTGGAGCTTTAGGAATTGGTGGAGGGATTTCAAGAAAATTTTCTGAAAAAGGATCAAAAATAGTAATCGCTGACATTGATCTTGAGGCAAGCTTGGAAAATTCAGAAAAAATTAGAAATCTTGGAGGTGAATGTGAAGTTATAAAAACCGACGTATCAAAATCTTCTGACATAAAAAATATGGTTGATTTTACTTTGGAAAAATATGGAAGAATCGATAACTTGATCCAAAATGCTTTTTCAACGGGAAATAATACAAGTTTTGGAGGATCAGCTCTGGAAGTTGAAGAGCAAAGTTGGGACCAAGGGATAGCAATGCTGCAAAAAGCTATTTATTTAGGTGCAAAGTATGCAGGTGAAGAATTAATTAGAAATAAAGGAAATATTATTAACATATCTTCTGTTCATGGATTATTGATGTCTAAAGGGGCTTTAATTTATGAAGCTGGAAAATCTGCAGTAATTGGAATGACTAAGCAAATGGCATGTGATTTCAGCCCTCTAGGTGTGAGGGTTAATGCAATTTGTCCTGGCCACATTGTTACTGAAAAAATGGAGGTCAGGTGGAATGAAATTCCTTCTGGTTTAAAATTTTTTGAAGAACAATATCCAGTTAGACGAACAGGAATCCCAGAAGATATAGCTAATGGGGTTGCTTTCTTGTGTTCTGAAGAAGCATCATTCATAACTGGTCATTCCTTAGTTATTGATGGAGGGTTAAGCATTCAATTGCAAGAAGATTTCGGTGTTGACCAAGCTAAATATGCTAAGAATAATGAAATAGATTTTCCCTATTAAGCTAATAGAATTATACCTAATAAAGCAAAGATTCCTGATATAAATTTAATAAATATATTTATGGGGTCAACTTTTTCTTGTGTATTTCTTTGAAGAATGTATACAAGAAAAATACTAAATAATATAGTAAAAATTGGTCTCGCCCCATTAAATGAATTTACTATCGATACTTCGATGTAGTTCAAAGAAACAACTATAAGATACATGCTGAGAAGAGGGAAAATTGTTTCAAATATAAATAAGGCTGCTCCCCGTTTTTTATGCACAAAGAAAGTTGATAGATTTATAAAATTTTTCTTATTCATAAACGGGATGCCTGCAGCAAAAAATAGGCCCAATGCTCTTAAACTTAAAATTTGAGGGTCAGTAAATAAGTTTTTATCGATTGATTCCTTAATAATAATGCTTGCTATAGCAAAAAATATACCTCCAATAATCAAGCTAGAAATCGCTGTTTTATCAATGGCTTTAATATTTTTATCCCATCTTAAAGATGCAAATATTGAAGAAAAGAAAATTAATATTATTCCTATATATTTATCAAAACTAAGGTTCTCATTTAAATAAAATAAACCAATGAAAGGTACTAATATGGTATGAATTAAATATATTGGCTCAACTCTTGATATTTCTTCAATATCCATTGCTTTAACTAAAAAAATTAAACTTAAACCAAAGAAAATTCCTGACAAAATTATTATTGCTGAGTCAAACGAAATTAATTTATTTAAAGTTAATGGAGATAAAATAAATAACAATAAAAAAATTATTATTTGCATCCCCCCGCTGTAAAGACAAAAAGATTTAAAATCTAAATTATCTTCGCCCTCTAAAACAAAAAATTTATCTACAACATTAACTGAGGCCATTAGTAATGCAGAAATTAAGGGCAATAAAATCCATAATTCCATTTACCTCTCCCCTTTAGTTTTAACTAAAATTTCCAAAAATCAAAGGAAAAATTTTCTTCTATTGGGTTTCTAGTTCTTAATTTATTATGTCTTTCTTTTAAATCTTCATTAAGATTTTCTAAATTACCTTCTTTGCCCATAGCCAAAATAAATACAACATGGTTTTCAGCGGGAATTTTAAGAGCTTCCTTAACTTTTTCTTCACTCCATCCACCCATTGGATGGGTTTGTATTTTTAGTCTTTCTGATTGGAGCATTAAATTTTGACCCGCATATCCAACATCTAAAAATTTTTTATTTAATCTTTTATCATCTTTAACACAAAAAATTGCAAAAAGAGTGCAGCTAGAAGCCCATTCCTTATTGCTTTCACTAAGAGAATTAAATAATGGTTCGTAAGAAATGCTTTCATTTGAAACAAATATTACTTTCCATGGCTGCATATTTCTTGATGAAGGAGCCCACTTTGTAGCTTCAATTAAAATATTAATTTCATCTTTAGTAATTTTCTCATTTGAAAAATTTAAAGAGCTTTTCCGATTTAAAATCTCATTTATTATTTTATTTTCCATTAGTCCATGTTATCAGTAACCTGATTAATTATATCCTCGATTTCAATTTTGCCTTCAGGTAAATTTTTAATTAACTCATAAACTTTTTCAGCCTCACTATGAAAGCCACCAGTCAAACCTGATTCTTTAAATGTCAAAGATATTTCATTCATTTCGCCTATCCATCTATAAGCCTTATGCTTTACGCTTGGAAGTTGATTTTTTGCAACCATACTAAAATATTCCTCAGAATATTTTAATTCATCCATCAATTCATCATATACATCATTTTTTTTGGCTGTAATAAGAGCTCCTGCAACTAAAGCTTTTGAACCTTTAGTTATAGATGCGTATACCATCTTTGTTGCAGAGGCTTTAAAATCAGAACCCTTCAATATCATTAATTCCATTCCTTTTCCATTTAAGAATTTTAATTTTTCTGACAACTTTCCAGATAAGTAAATTCTCGGTGAATAATTTTCTGTCGGAGGACCGCCCATAATAGCTCCATCAACATATTCTATTTTTTTCTCATCCAGAATTAACTTAAGTTTTTTTGCAGTCATAGTAGAAACCGCGTTTAAATCACAATAAATTTGACCATTTTTATTTTTATATGAGGTGTACGATTCTGCCGTTTCAATAGCCTTGTCAGGAGGTATAATTGATATAATTAGATCTGATTTCATACAAAATTTTTCTATTGAGCCTGCATCTTTTATACCGTAATTTAGTGCTCTTTTTTTACTTAAATCAGACCTTCCTTCATAGACTGAAATTACTTCAAGATCATTCATGACAAGATATCTTCCGATTTCAGATCCCATCTCACCTAATCCAATTAAACCAATAATCATTATCCTCCTTTAACAATTTATTTAAAAATATCATAATTCACCCAAAGACATAAAAAATGTGACATTTGATTATAGAATTAATAAACAAGTTTAATGTAGAATAAAAATATTAATTTTTGGGGTGTTGTGGATTGGAGCCCTTTATTTTTCCTCCAAGAAAAATGCCTGATGTATAACGCCCCCTAAATTATATAAATACTTCTTCAGAGGACCCAATTGCATTAGTTGATTCAGAATATTTTTTTAGTATTTCTAATTCATTATTACTAATTTCATCCAGATCATTTTTTACTATTTCTAAAGCAGTCTTAAACAATCTTGTGTTGCCTGGAGGTAAGAAAGAAATAACATTCTTGGATAAAGTAAATTTTATAGCAAGTTTGATTAGTTTTTTATCCGTAAGTGGTTTATACCAACATTTCTTGAAATCTCCTCTATTGTTATCGGACCACAATTCGTTTGCCATGCATTTTAAAGCTAAAACTGAAATGTCTCTTTCTTCGCATTTTTTTAAAAGCTCTGCTCCAAAATTATGCTTCAACATTAACGCCCAATTAACAGGAAATAATATTGAGTCAAAATCGTAATTATCAATTAGTTTATCTGCAACACTTACAGAATGACATGAAAACCCAACGTGTTTAACTATTCCTTGTTCTTTAGCTTCAAACAATGTTTCTAATGCTCCATCTTTAGAACTAACATTATTGAAATCTTCATCGGTTTTCATTCCATGAAGTTGATATAAATCAAAATAATTTGTTTTTAGTTTTTTTAACGAGTCCTCAAGTTCAATCTTGGAATTTTCTTTATCCCTCTTATTTGTTTTGCAAGCAAGGAATATATCGCTTCTTATTCCTTCAATTCCAGGACCCATTAATTCTTGAGCATTACCGTACCCAGGTGCAACATCAAAATAATTTACGCCATTATTATGAGCATGTTCAATAATTTCATGGGCTTCAAAAGGGTTTGTATCTTTTACAACTATTCCTCCCAAACCGACAACAGAAAGATTGATCTTTTTAGGACCATATTTTCTGTAAATCATACTACTCAGATGGAGGTGTGTAATTAGACATTGCTTTTTGAGCTTTCTCGGCAATAGAATTAATGTCCACAGTTTCAAAAATATCTACTGTTCCTACACCTTGTGCCTCAACTGCCATCTTTACAGCTGCCACAGTTTCAAAATCGGCAGCTTCAATAGTAGCAATGAAATCATATGGGCCTCTTAAAAATTCAATATCTGAAAATGATGCTCCCATTGCACTTGCTAACGCTTTTACCGCAGCTTTCCTGTCCTGTTTTGGGTTTTTTATGAAAGCCTGATAACTCTCTTCCGAATATGTTCCTAAAGCAAAAAATTTAGCCATTTGTTCTCCTTTTTTTATTCAATTTATCATCAAATTGTTAAATTTGTATAAATTAGCAACCGAAGTAATCTTTAAAATCTTGAAGCAATATCACAGGAATACTTTGCTGATTGGCAGAAAGTATTCCTGTAGTATTCCTAAATTTCACAAGGTAAGCCAACACTTCATTTTTTTCATTAATGATAAATAATGGGTAATTCCTCATTGAACTTTTTATTTCGCTAAATATCTCATTACATTCGTTTTTATCGTTAATTTTTGGAAAATTATCAGCAACATACCGTGGCTCCTTTAGTTCTGAATCAGATGGGCTAAATTGCTGATTTGAAGTTCTTCTATGTTCAATAAAATATAATTTTTTTTCAGATAATGTTTTTTCAATTAGCTCAAAGTCTTTGGTGACTTTAAATTCATCATCAATTGGCTTAGGGTCGGAACATGAAGAAAAAATTAAGAAAATTAAGAAAGGCAATAATAAAACTACAATCTGAATAATTCTTTTGATCATTTAACTACTTTTAACAATTATCTTTTTATTTTCAGATGATGATTTATATAGTGCATAAATAGCTGCAGTATTTTTCAGCCCATCTTCAGGTGGAAAAGTTGGTTTAATATTATTAATAATACAATTTGAAAATTCGTTTAATTGTTCAACAAATCTATACTTAGACTCAACCTCAATTACTTTCTCATCTGAATCATCATTTGTTCCCTTTCTGATTATTATTGGGCCAGAGTCATCAAACATATTTGGAATTTCAATCCTGCCTCCAGTTAAATCAATATTCATATGGCATCTAAATGGCTGATTCATACTTGTCGTTATTGTTGAAATTGCACCACTTTTAAATTCCATGACACCTTTGAAAGTCGTGTCGATGCCAAAATCACCAAAATCAAAACTTGACCCACTAACTAAGTACGGTTCTTCTGAAAGCACAAATCTTGTTGCATATACTGCATAACAACCTGCATCCCACAATGCACCACCCGAAAGAGAAGGATTAAACCTAATATTATTTTTTGGATCAGTAGTAAAGCACAAGGATGAATCTGTTGTTACTACACTACCCAATTCACCATTTTTGATAATTTTTTTTGCCGTAATTAAATGATGGTTCCATCTGTGCGTAAAAGCTTCAACTAACAATACATTATTGTAATTTGCCGCATCTATCATTTTTTTGCATTCTTCAACAGTCACAGCTAAAGGTTTTTCACACAGTATATGTTTTCCGGCCTCAGCACATTTAATTGTCCATTCGCAATGCATACTGTTTGGCAAAGAATTTATTATTGCATCTACCTCTGGATCTTCAATTTGTTCTTGATAGGAACCAAAATATTTATTTATTTTATTTTTCTCTGCTGCTAATTTTGCCTTTTCTACCCCTCTTGATGAAATTGAAATTATTTCAGAGTTATGAGATTCAATTGAAGCTGGAAGGTGTGCATTTATTCCTATTTGCGCTGTAGATAATAAGCCATATTTTATTATTTTTTTCATAAGTTTTAGTTTAGAAAACAAATATTTGTTTATCAAGTTAATAATTATAAATTTAGTAATAAAAGCAAAATAAATATGATCATGCCTGAGGCATAAATAAAAAATAATATTCTTCTAACTAATTGATTTCTTTTACTAATTTTTGCACCAATTATTAACGGTATATGTAAAAGTAGAAGTATTATTGTTGTATCAAACTCTTTGTTGTTTGATATCCCGTGATCAAAATAATTAATTAAATCATTATAATTTTTTTTAATGATCATGATTTTGAATACTAATAATTAAATTTTTGCCAGATTCATTTTTATATTTAATTTCAATAAAGTCACCACTAATTTGGTGTGAAATAAGATGATCGTATGTGTAGTGACCATAATTTTTATTATTTGAATAAAATCTAACTTCTTTATTTTTTACATTCACATCTATAAATTCAAAACTACCAGTTTTTGCACCTTTTTCTATATTTAATATTCTACCTTCTGCAACTTCAAAACTTTCTTGGTTTGAGCAAGAAATAATTAGCAAAGCCACTATAAAAATAAGCTTTTTCATTTTTCAAGGTTGGGTAAAGAAGATGACTCTTCTTGCTTAGACCATTTAAAGAAAAGTGTCGTCAAGACGCCTAAGAATACAAAGTTTCCAGGTAACCACATTATTATGCCTCCCCATGTTTGATCTTCTGAATGTGAAAGCATATTCCAGTGCAATGGAGTTGATTCGTAATTGTAAATTGGGTCTCCAGATAGAGTTATAAATGCCGCAAGTGCTGCACTTGGAGTTACAGCAACAAGCACGTAAACAATTTTTTGAGGAATAGTTAAATTCGTTCTTACGGGAGCTGGTCCTAATATAGGCCACCATAATAGCATTGCCATAAAAACATACATTACATGATTAATGAAATGAAATGTATCGTAAGCAAGTGCTAAATTATAAAAATAAGGTATATGCCAAAGATATAGATTAATTATATATAGAAGCAATGAGTATCTGGGCCTAGTTATTACACTCAATATTTTTTTTGAAGTACTATTTCCGGCAAAAGGCTTTGAAAGTGTTGATCTCATTTTTTTTGGAGTGCCCCATATAAAAATAGGCATTGCATTTGCACTGAGCAACAGAGGTGCAATTACAACCATTAATGTTAAGTGCTGAATCATGTGTATGAAAAACATTTCTTCAGCAAAAAAATCGATTGGCCCTTCTAAAACAACAATCAATAAGAATAATGCTACTGAAATAAGGGCTAATTTCGATGGAACTAGAAAATTTGTTTTAGATAAACGAAATACTCCAGTTAAGTAAATAATTACTATCAAAGATACAAATATAAGACTTATTACTCCATTTATAGAATTTATGTGTAAAAAATTCCATGCAAGCAAGAAGTCTATGAATCCTTCTGCAGGTTCAGAGTGGCCTGATCCGTGATTAGCAATGTTTAAATTACCAAGAAAGTTAGAAACTTTATTCAATTAAACCTACTTTCGATTTTTAAAAAATCTTGAGGCATATTTATTTCCTGGTTCAGTTATCCACAACAAACCACCAATTATAGCCAGACATAGGACAGCAAAAATGTAATCAATCATGAGAATAAGTATAACAAAATATTTATTTATCTAAACAAGTTTTACTTCAATTAATTTATTTTTTATCTTCAATTTAATTTCATCTGGCAATACAGCTCTCGGTTTTCTTGCAACCATACCCTTGTAACCCATTAGTTCAAGACAATATTTGATTCCAGTTGCAAGGAAAGGCAACATCAAATTGTCAATTTCTTTAACTTGGTCTTGTAATTGTTTTGCCTCATTATATTTTCCTTGCATTCCTAATTTCAGAAGCTTTTTCAAGGCATCTGGCCAAATATTTGAAAAAGCTGTTGTTGTACCATTGCACCCAATCAATGTTCCTAGCAATATCATGCTGCCATTACATATCCAAAACCTTCTATCACTTGGGACATGTTTTCGGACAGTTGATTCAAATCTCATATCGTGCTCCGTAACATAACCAAACACATTATCCATTGATGCTATTTCACCAAGCATTTGGGGGCTGGAAACTGGCTTAGGTGCAACTCCAAAATTTAATGGCTCTCCTTGATGCATCAACAAAACTGGCAAAGGTGAAAACTTTAAGACTTCCTTGAAGTATTCTCTTAGTGTTGATTCATTTCTTGGGTATCTTATTCGAAGCAACTTTGCACCAGATTTCTCATAATTTTCTGCAAGCCTTAGCGTTTCAGAGATTGAGGGATTGTCGATTCCAGCACAAACTACCTTACCTTTTTCTAATGAACCTGAAATTGTAGATACTAAGTTTACTTTTTCATCCTCGCTAAGATAAAGCTCTTCTCCCGATGCAGTACCTATAATAAATATATCTGCCTTAGTCTTGTTCCATTTTTCAACATTGTATACAGCAGAGGAATAATCTACCTTATCTTTTTCATCGAAAGGAGTAAGCATTGGGAGTCCTACTAGAGGGTCTTTAAGATTAGATAATAAATTATTCATTAATTAGTTCCTTAATTAATTTTCCTACGTAAAAGCATTGCATTATCCCCCATCCACCGCCACCAGTTGCAACATATATATTTGATGAGTCAATTAATTCTTTAATTATAGGCATTCCATTTTTAGTTGAAGGCCTAACACATGCAGTATGTTCAATTTTTTTTGAATTATAGATTTCAGGAATTAAAAAAGATGCTTTATTCATTAATTCTATTTCTGCTTCTTTAGTTTTTTCTGAATTAAATTCATATTCATTGTGGGTAGCTGCAATCCAGATTAACCCGTCACTTCTTTCAACAATAGAACACTCTCCATGCAAATGATAATTTAATTTGGAGTTAAGTTTTTCAATTTTTATTATCTCTCCTTTTGCAGGATACATATCTACTTTTAAATCAATACTTGAAAGTAATTCATTAGTCCATGGCCCAGCACAAATAATTAAATTACCGTAACTGTATTTTGAATTATCAGATAAAACTACATTATTAGATTCAGGTTCTATTTTTTCTACCTTATTTGTTATTATCTTGCCACCCAAATCCAAAAACCTATTTCTTAATGATTCTATAAAAGATTTCGAATCAATAAACTTAGTAGTTTGCATAATTGCAGCCTTACTAATTTCTTTTGAAATCATTGGGGCGTGTTCCTTGATTTCCTCATGAGTTTCTAAAATATCAAGTTTAAAGCCAATACTTTCTATATCATCGACTTCAATTTTTATTTCATTCAAATCATTCTGATTTAAAACTTGAAGTGTTGGTATATTAATGAATTCATACTCATGCTTAGTGCCTTTGTAGTATTTTTCATAATACTCAATATGCAAATTAAAACTTTTAAGAGCAAATTGTCTTTGGTCTTTGGGTCTTTGGGCAGAATTATTATCCTTTGTTGCCATATATGACCCCGAACCTTTAAATATTGGGTCTATTCTCCCGAGCGCATTTCTAGATGCAATATCTTCATTATTTGAATCAATAATAATTACATCCATGCCTTCAATAATCAATTCAATTGCAGTAGATAATCCATAGACACCGGATCCAATAATTACATTTCTCATAACTACATATTAAAACCAATTAAAAATAAATTGAATAATATTCAAATTAATATTAAGTTTTTGTTGAGGTAATTATGTTAATTAAATTCGAAACATTAAAAGAAAGGCTACACGGAGTAATTTTAAATAAGGGTGAGCAGGGATATGATGTAAATGGCTTGAAAGAAAAATTAGATAGTTTACCTGAAAGCTTTGACTCAATAATGTCATTTATTGATGATATAAATTCAATAAAAATTCGAGATGATTGGGAATATGTAGAACCCAATAGCATAGACGAAATAAAGTCCAATTCAGACCCAAACAGAATTCAGTCAAAAATATGTGATGTTAATTTGGATGATTCTTCAAAAAGAGTTGAGACTGCTTTTTTAAGTTCATTGTCTGGCTGTATATTAGGAAAGCCCCTAGAAGCATCTTTAACAGGAGATGAGATCAAGTATGCTTTGGTAAAATCAAATCAATGGCCTTTAAGTTATTATGTATCTGGCTCAATAAAAGAATTTTTACCAAGAGTTCATCCTTCTCACATAGAAACTACGAGGGAAAATATAAGTTATGTCGCACCTGATGATGATATAAATTACACCATTATGGGGATGCTAATTTTAGAAAAGCATGGAATAAACTTCACTCATGAAAATATGGAAGAACTATGGATTCATCATCTTCCTATTAACACCACTTTTGGCCCTGAAAGAACAAGACTACTTAATGTTGGCATAAACTCACTAGACCCAATTTCAAGATCAAATTTTTCGTCTAAAGGAGGAGTGGGAAAATCTAAAGAAAAAGAAAATTATAAAAAAAAGTTGGACGCAATTAACGATTACTTGAATCCTGGCGATGAACTTTGTGGTGCAGCAATAAGAGCTGATGCTTATGGTTATGCTTTACCGGGCAACCCGGAATTGGCTTCAGAATTAGCTGCACGTGATGCAAGTTTTACTCATAATAGAACTGGAATTTATGGGACAATGTTTATAGCAGCTATTATCTCTTGTGCTCAAGTAATGAATGACAAAGAAGAGATAATAAGGACTGCACTTAAATATGTACCTCAAAAAAGTAGATTTTTTGTTAGATCAAAAATATGTTTGGAAGAAATTTTAAAAGCTTCTGACTGGGAAGATGGCTACAAGAAGATAAACAATATACTAAATGAATACGGGCATTGCAGAATTTATCAAGAGATTGGAATGATGATTAATTCTTTTTTATTTGCAAATAATATTTATGAAGGTATTTGCATTCAAGTTTCTCAAGGAGCTGACACAGACAGTTTCGGTGCAAGTGTAGGTTCGTTAATGGGATGTTACTATGGGCCTGAAGGATTAGATAAAAAGTGGTTAGAAATTTTCAATGATGACATACATACTGGAATGGCATGGTTTTTTGAAAGGTCAGTTTCAAACTTAGCTAAAAGGATGGGCAGGTTACCTGTCAATTTGTCGAAATGAATTTTAGTACTATTGCAATAATTGGGTTTATTTCTGTATTTATTCTTATTGTGTTAGCAGTTTTTATTTACATCAAACCTAGGAATTAGATTTGACCAAAAATACAAGATTTACTGAAACTTTAAATACTTACGGTTTTGTTCCTGCATGGATTATCGGTGGAATAAGCTCATTTTGCAGATTTTTTGAAGTCCTTGTTTCTGCTTATGTTATTTTTAATTTAAGCGAAAGTGCTTTACTAGTAGCATTAAACTCTGGCTTAAGAGTTGCGCCATTATTAGCAGTTGGATCAATAATAGGAAAATATTCTGATAAATTCGATAAGCGATTTTTTATAAACTTTTCGACACTAATTTTTATAACTTCGTCCCTAATTGCATTCATTTTAATGATTACAAATTTAATTGAAGTTTGGCATTTACTATCCTTATCATTTTTTTCAGGTCTTGGTTGGGCTTTTGAATTTCCATCAAGAAGGTCATTTATGGGCGATATACTAAAAAGCTCAAATGTTTCTTTGGGAATTGGGATGGATTTAACAATATCAAATTTCGGAAGATTCATTGGTCCGGTAGCAGCTGGAATACTTATAGATTATTTCATTGATTACTCTTTTGTTTTTTCAAGTAGTTTTTATTTAGTTTCATTTATCATGTCTTTGCTAATTTTTAAAACTACAAAGAAAAATATTCCAAATTCAGTTGAAAAATATAAAGTATCTAGCCCATTCAAGTCTCTAATTAAAAACCATATGTTTAGGACAGTTCTATTGGTGACAATTGTATGTAATATTTGGGCATTTCCTACTACAAGTATGGTTCCTGTAATAGCAGAGACAATTCTTAAAGTTAATCCAACTTTACTTGGAATTTTAGTAGGTGCTGAAGGTGCAGGCTGCCTAATAGGATCACTGTTTATTGCCGGCGTTAAAAATAGAAAAACCCAATCTTTATTATTTGTTTCTGGATCATTTATATTTTTGATTTCAATATTTATTTTTTCTCTTT
>Ga0208624_1000527_pt1 | contig 19711 bp, 10 predicted proteins | sample Knorr_S23_td_DCM_FD_185607 | JGI IMG/M metagenome (GOLD analysis project Ga0208624, IMG submission 185607) | Marine microbial communities from Southern Atlantic Ocean transect - Knorr_S23_td_DCM_ad_71m_LV_A (SPAdes) (version 2) | ecosystem: Environmental > Aquatic > Marine > Oceanic | place...
GTATCCAGCGAGAACAATTTGAAGGGATGTTTAGTGAGAACGGGCAGGATGTCCGTAATTATTCGTCAATGCGAAAAATATCCCTCGTGCGTCTGCAGAGACAACTTGAATTATTGCAACTGCGCGGCGAGCTGGCTGATGAAGCGATGCAGAATCTAGCGGGGATGTATCGTATTCAGTATGTGTTGGTTTATCCGGAGCAAGGAGATATTGTAATCGCTGGGCCAGCGGGGCCTTGGCAAGAGAATCGGGACGGTCGGGTGGTAAACATAAACAATGGCAGGCCGGTACTGAAATTGGACTATCTGGTCGAGTTGATGAGGAATGCATATTCGGATAACCCAACGTTTGGATGTTCGATTACCCCCAGAGCTGCTCACTTACTCAAAGCCAAACAGTATCTTGATGCACAGAAGGGGAAAGTGCTGACCCCACGAAATACAGAAGCTTGGTTGGCAGGATTGCGAGACAGTGTTGGAGTTCAGGATGTCGAAGTCTTTGGCACCGATAACCAAACTCAGTTAGCGCGTATCTTGGTTGAAGCGGACCATCATATGAAGTTGGTTGGATTGGGAGAAGTGCCGAGCATTCCGGGTATGAATAGCTATTTGGATAACCTGGTGGAATCCGATGAACCGGCTCAGGCAGTCAACATGTTGCGTTGGTGGTTTACAACCAACTATCAGGCTTTGCATGCATCGAAAGACGGCTTAGCTTATGAAATTGTCGGACCGGCAGTTAAAGTTTTGAGTGAAAACGAGATAGTTGACAAACTGGGGGATCGTCAGCAAACAGGAAAGTCCGACCCGTTAACTCAGCAGTTTGCGTCGGAGTTCACTAGAAATTATGAGATGCTTGCCGAACGGTATCCGGTGTATCACGAATTGAGAAACATATTTGATTTGGCGATCATCTCGATGTTGATTAAGTCACAGAATTTGGATCAAAGAATCCGCTGGAATCCGGAATTCTATACGAAGTCATATGGTTATCAAATCAAGCGTGCGCCAGCTCCAACCACCATCGAGTCTGTGATTAGCCATCGTGTTACCAAAGACAGAGTCGTAATTGCGGCGATTAGTGGAGGTGTGGTGATCGACCCTCGGCCAGTAGTCACGTCAGAGAATCTAAAGAGTGATGATTACGGTATTTTGAATGCTGAGTATCTTGGCAATCGAAATTCGACTCTGCACGGTAGGACTTGGTGGTGGGATTAGGCTTTACCGACTCGCGACCTAAGGTCGACTGGTCGTTGCAGCCTACCTATATTGCGTATATGCTCAGCATAGCAGTTTTTATATTTGTTACTCGCATTTAAAATTTGTTCAAAGGGCGAAAGTCATGAAACGATATCTCGCATCTGTTTTAGTTTGCTGTGTATTTGGAGGTTTGGTGGTTGGTCTGAGTTCCGCTCAGGACGGTCCCGTCGATCCGTTTGCGCAACGAGAAAAAGACGTTCCTCAGGAGCGTGATGGCGATCGCAGGGAATTAGAACAGGATGTTCACCGCGAAGAGCTAGAAGCTCATGCGAAAGAATTACACGCAGAGATTAAACGAGTACGAGCACAGTTTGAAGATGCTAAAGCTGCAGGCAAAGAAGGGGACTTGCGGGAACTGGGCCAGTATCTCGAAGAACTCCATCTCGAGTTGCGTGAAGTCGACCGTGCTGTGCATGGCGACGGTGAGAAGCGACATGATGAGAAGCGACATGATGAGAAGCGACATGTAGACGCCGAACGTGGGGAATTGCAGGCTCATGTGCGAGAGATTCGCCTAGAGATTGAGCGATTAAAGGAACAGTGGCAGATTGCTCGTAGGGAAGGGCAAGAAGAAAAGGCGCGGGAGTTAGGAAATCATATTGAAGAATTGATGGTAAAGCTGAAGCATCTCGCCGGCGAATTAAATGCCGATGGACGTGAAGCAGAGGGAAAACGCGACCAGGATAGAAAGCATGAGCAGGAAGCCGGGCATCAGGAAGCCAGAAAGCTTGAGGAACATGCCAATGGTATACGTAAAGAATTAGGAAAACTTGAAGGATTATTCGCAGCCGCTCGCGAAGAGGGGAATGAAGATAAAGCGAGTGAGCTTGAAGGGCACATGCGGGAGTTGATTCAGAAGCTCGAGCACATAGAGGAAGCTCAGGTTCGAAATCAAGAACGGGAACGTCATGCGGATCTTGAAGAGCATCAGGATCGAGAACACGGTGAAGTTCAGGAACGTAAAAAGCTTGAATATTTCCATCAGGTGTTGGTGCAACAGTTGAAGCAAGGCGAGCGACGTCTGGAAGAGGCTCGTGAACGTGGAAACGAAGATCAGGTAGCTGAGTTAGCTGAGCATCAGGAAAACTTATTCCACAAGCTTCGTGAAGTTGAAGCGACGCTTCGTGGCGAGGATCGCCGGGAGCATGCTGGAGAGCGGGTAGAGCATCACGATTCGGAGCATGACCGACGAAGACAGGGGAATGGGAATCTTGAGGAGCGATTAGAGCATCTGCATATCGCGATTGAGCATCTACAAGCAGGCGGGTTTAACGATGTTGCCCGTCACGCGATTGACATTGCGGAGGAAATCAGTCGAGGCTTACATCGTGAAGAACATGCTCATGAAGACCGACATGATGAACATGAAGAAAGGCACGAAGAGATTGGTAGAGAAGAGTTGCTACATAAAGTACGTCATCTTGAGGAGCAACTGCATCATCTCAATCAAGAAATGGAGCACATTCATCGTGCCTTAGAGCGATTGTCCCGCTAGCGGCAGTTGCTAGTTTTGAATTGATATTCAAATAGAAGAACTCTTTGCTTACACTTTGCAAGCTCAGGGTTCTTTTTTTGTGCGCGATTCCTTGTTGACCTGAGCATCACTAATTCTTACCGGGGGGCTTCAAGTTGGAGCTGGGAGGAGGCTTGTGGTGTACGCACGAGGAGTTGTTTTAAGTCGCAATGGCATTATGTTCGCCGCTCTGTTGTTGGGCAGTGTCGTTGGCCAACAGGCAGTGCATTCACAGGCAGAGCCAAAGTTGGCAAACTCACCAGAGTCGCTGACTCCCTTTATTGTTAAATCGGCGTGGCTGAAGTTTGGTATCTATGACGGGCGTATTTTGGCCAAGGATATCCGTCGCACTCAAAGTCGGTCGTTAACCTTGTACCATGATGAACATGACGCTCAGGAACACTTAGTAGTCCGGACCGTACCAGGACAGTACCGTCTTAAGTATGCCATGATACTACCGGAGCAAACTCTTTATTTGGAATATGATCTGAGTGGTACATTTGCAATTCGGTGTGAGCAGGATGGTGATTTTATTCAGTTACGACAAACTGGAAATTCGCCCATCAGAGTAAAGTTACAGCGAGCTGGTGAGCAGTTAGAGTATTCTGGTCAACGATTGTGGTTGGTTTTGATGAGGATGCCGATGGAGGATCGACAGCAATTGATTCGGCTGATGAATAGGCTCTGTCCGCGAACCCATGTTTCGCTGTTGTTTGAAGAGTCACTGGCAGGTTTGTCGCGATTGAGTTTGACGCCAGTTCAGGTGGATCTGAACAAAGTGCGTGAATTGGTTGCCATGCTGGACGAGAAATCTTATTCGGTGCGACAGCATGCGGACCGTCAGTTACGAGCATTTGGTCGTCCACTGGTGGGTGTGCTAGATAACGTGGATTACTCCACTCTTTCGACAGAACAGAGGACTCGGCTTCGCCTGATCACCAAGGTCTATCAAGTGACACAGCGGGATTCAGTGGAGTCCATTGTTGCGACGCTAAAGTGGAGCCCGCAGTGCTGGCAGGCTTTGGCGAAGAAAGCATCTGATCCCTTGATGGCTAAGAATGCGAATATTCGGCTTGCGGAATTGATGGAAGTGGAATTGCAATCGCCGGACTCCAAGGCGTTGCTGGCCAATGATGAAGTATTGTTCCGATTGCGTTAGCGTGGTCTCTAGTGATGTTGTTGACAGTGCAATCGGAAAAGGTTTAGTCGTAATAAACTAGTTCTGCTGACGGGTCAATGAGTTCGATTTGATGAGTCTTTAGCCCCTTGGCATGGATGATTGTCGATCGATTTAGTTTGCCCTGTTCGACGATTAAGAATCCGCATTCGTTGTCTTGGCAGTATTCAGCGGTTGCTGTTGGTCCCATGACGTAGAAAGCGGTTGCTAGTGCGTCAGCTTCGGCGGCGGTATTACAAATTGCCGTCGCAGAGAGTACTTTTTCTACGGGGTATCCAGTTCTGGGGTCCAGCACGTGTCCGAATCGCTTTCCCTGATGGTAGAAGAACTGATTGGCATCTCCAGATGTTCCTGCCGCCACGGAGTCCAGCCAGAGATGTGCTAGATATTGCTCAGGTACGAGCGGATGGCGGAGTCCGATTTGCCATCCGAGATTCGCCTGGGATTGGTTAATACGTTGTCCGCGAGCCAGAACCGAGCTTAATCCGCCGTGGATCAGATAGTTGCTGATGTTATGAGCAACAAAGTGTTGGTGACAACGGTCAAGAGCGTACCCTTTTCCAATACTGCCAAGGTTGATTTGGAGTTCCGGACAGTCGAAAGTGACAGAGCCGTCATTGTGTAGAACTAGATGTTGCGAACCGATTTGCTGGAGTGTGGATTCGATTTCGTTTTGGGATGGTACGCGGTGGTCTTTTTGATAGAACCCCCAGAGTTTGGAAAGTGTGGAGGAGGTAATGTCGAAGGCGCCGTTGGTGGCTTCCCAAAGTTCTTTGGACTGTTGAAGCAATTGATAGAGAGTGGGGTGAACCATAACTGGCTGTCGGGCTCCGAGCTGATTTAGTTGAGAGGCACTGGAGTGAGAGCGATAGATGGAGAGGATGTCTTCAATTTCTTCGACGAGATCTAACGCTTCGACTGTGGCTTCAGTTGCGTGATCATGTTCACCGGCATTGAGAAATACTTGGAAATCACAAGCCATTGCTTTGCGAGTGATATGCAGCAGGTACGTATTTGAGTTGGCTGATGGATTCGGCGAGCCAGTTGATGGAGTCGCGGAGATTTGATTTTGAAACGCCTTTTGTGCGGCTCTTCCTTTGAGAAACTCCCGTCGATGTGAAGTTGATTTATTCATAGTTGGGAAATAGAAGATCGTCGAGAGTTGCGAGGTTGGTAACGTTTGTGTGGGGTGGAGTAATATACGTGTTAGTTATTATGATAGCGCGAATCGTAGGATGAGTCACTTGTTCTTAGAGTAGTTAGCTCTAATAATGCATAAGAGTGGCAACGAGGTTTGAATGAGACTGAAACGAATGAAACGAACAAGATCGATAACTTGGATTTTGGTGATTGCTTTCATCCTGCCATCGGTTTGGCTTTATGCTCAGGGCAAGCAGCAGGTAAAGCGGGCGAAGTTGCCGGATTTCAAGAATCGGCAGGATCTTAAAAACATCTTTTTTGACAACCCACAAGCTCGGCTGAATGGTCCAAGGCAGATCAACACGGCGCCGATGAATACGGCTGGGGCTAATCCCGTAAATCCCACAGGCGGTAATAGTGGCGGTCCGAGCGTGACTGGTGAATGGGCGAGTTTGATTTCCAATACGACTTTGGAAGATGAGATTAAGGCGACAAAGCTTGAGATTGATAAAGTCGTCGGGATTCCAGGGAAATTTAAGGGGGGCGATTATCAATTTGCGCGGCTGCACTTTTCAACCTTAGCGGCGATGTTTGGTGTGATTGCCGAATACGATGGTGATGTGCGTTGGAAGCAGCAGTCATTGGGAGCTCGCGATGCATTTGGGAAGGTGGCTGCCAACTGCAAGGTCGGGACGGATGCCTCCTATAACGAATCTAAACTGCGTAAAGCGGATTTAGAGGATTTAGTGGGAGGAGCGTCTCCTGATTTGAAGCCGAATCCTGATGATTTTACCTGGGGTAAGTTGATGGACCGAGCTCCAATCATGCAGCGATTGGAGATTGCTTTAGAGGAGAGGTTGAAGCCTCAGACATCGGATGCTGGAGCTTTCGAGGACAATGTGGAATCGGTGATGCATGAGGCGGAGATGGTTGCTGCTATGGCTGAGATCTTAATGAAGCCGGAAATGGAAGACGGAGAAGACGAAGATTACATGAGCTTCTCGAATCGAATGAAGGCAGCGGGGCGTGAGATCGTGGATGCTGTGAAGTTGAATGACGCCGACAGAGCAAGCAAAGCAGTGGGAGAAATCACCAAAGCCTGTGACGAATGCCACGAATTCTACCGTTCCTAGCATAAATAAGTGCAGCTTAAATAAGTGCCACCCACTCGAATATCCGCTATTTTTGGCGAGAATAGGTGCCACCCACTCTTATTTCGGTCTTCTACTTGATTTAGTGCCATTAGACGCTGTTTTGAAGCATGGAGAACCGTCCGATTTAGTGTGGATTTATTGCGTAAGAGACCAAAAAAGGTGTGGGTGTCAATTTTCTTTTTTCGCCGTTCTTTCCGTTTAGATGTGTAATAAATAGCGTAGCTACACAATGCGGTCTTAAACCAGCTGTTTTTACGAATTCAAGTACTCTATGCGAGTGGGTGGCACTGATTGGTCGATATTTTCTTTAGAGGGCTTAAAAACTGTGGGAAACCAAGATTAGGGTTGTGTGAAATGCTGTTTTTTAGGATTCTTCACAGTCCTTAAAAGTCTTGGGTTGACATACGTTTTACGCTTAAAAAACCTTACCAAATGACTGATTGATTTGTCTTGAGTGGTTAGTCTATACGTCGGGGCTTGCGAGGAACAGATTAGAGAACGCTACATTTCTTGCTAAGATAAAGTGAGCGTATAGATAATTTGGGAGATTTGGGTATTATGTGGCGTGGGTTATTTAGTGGCACCAAGGTTCGGCGGCAGCAGAGTCAGCGACGGCAGAAATTTCTTCAGGGCTTGTCATTAGAGAGACTTGAATCTCGGCAACTGCTCTATGGGGTCACTGATACACCGCATGGAGCTGCACCAGGCCATGATTTAGGTGACACGATTACAGCCGATGTGCTGATTTATACCAATGGTTCGTTGGTAGATTTACCCGCCAATTTGGGAGTCACCTCAGGAGAAGACTCTGCATTCATACGAACGTCGGCTGCAGGAAGTACGGTTACCATTTCGCCGGCTGATATTAATGGAGATAGCGAGACTGATACTCCCACCGAATATGTGACACTAGGTGACATCTTTGAAACTTGGCGGACGTCAGCAGGGGATGCTGGGAACAACGCAGCTGCTACGTTTTCAACGTCGGAGTTGATGGGGAATACTACGGACCAAACGAACGCTCTCAGAATGTATGTAAACGGTACGCCCGTTCATTCTTACGACGCCTATGAAATTCATGATAATGATCGAATCGTCCTAACATATGGCTCAGCTGATGTAATCGCGTTAAACAGTAATTACGGTACGCTCATCTTTGAAATGTTACCAGAAGCAGCTCCCAACACGGTAACGAACTTTCTCAACTATGTATCTGATGGCGATTATCAGGATTCGATCATTCACAGATCTGTACCCGGATTTGTGATTCAAGGCGGAGGCTTTACCACTCCAACGACTACAATGACTGCCACAAGTCAATTTTCACCTGTACCTACAGATTCTCCTGTCGTCAATGAATTCGATATATCCAATACACGTGGAACTGTGGCCATGGCCAAACTTGGTGGTGATCCGGATAGTGCCACAAGCCAATGGTTTGTAAATTTAGCTGATAATAGTGCTAATCTCGATGCTCAAAATGGTGGCTTTACTGTATTTGCAAATATCTTGGACATGGCTTCGGCAGATGCTATTGCAAGTTTAGGCCGGCAGAACTTTGGCGGAGCATTTTCGGATTTGCCAGTGGCATCGGGAAGTCAGCTAGTCGCTTTCACCGATGTCATTGCTGATGCTTCAGTTAGTGGTCGTGTTTATATCGATGCCGACGAAGATGGGAATTTCGATGCAGGTACAGAATCGGGTTTAGCCGGATTCACTGTTTACAGTGATGCCGATGGTGATAATGTATTGGATGCTGATGAGTTTTCTGTGCAAACAGCTTCAGATGGTACGTACTTTCTTCGCTTGCCCATGGGTTTACATGAGTTGAAGCAAGTTACTCCAGACCCATACAAACAAATCACACCGAGTGATCCCCCACATATCAATTTGGATTTGTCAGTTGGGCAACAGTTGACATCGGCTGATTTTGGAAACCGAATTGTCGAAGCACCGGTAAGTGTTGATTTAATTGCAAGCAGTGATTCAGGTAGCGATAGCTCGGACAATATTACTAACCACAATAATGTCTCATTACTGACAGCTTTATCTTTCAGCGTGTCTGGTGTAGAAGACGGAGCATTGGTTCGCTTGTTTGCTGGCACAAATGAGATTGGGTCAGCAACGGCTTCTGCTAATCAAGTTGAGATAACGACTGCAGGAAATCTCCGTCTTGATGATGGCGATTTAGAAATTACGGCTACACAGATCTCCGAGGGGGTTGAGAGTTTACCGTCGGCACCATTATCAATCACAATCGACTCATTAGTTGGTGCTTTTGACGCGGGTTTAACAGAAACAATCACCCTTGCTCAAGATTATTCTTTTAACGTCAATAATGCAGAAGAAGGTGATAGTGGGTTTGGGTATGAAGTAATTGACGGTCCAGAAGGGCTGACAGTCCATCCAACAACAGGATTCTTGCAATGGCGTCCTAATGCTAATCAACTTGGACAAAACACGTTTACTGTGCGGGCAACAGATATTGCAGGAAATACGCGAGATCTCGTCGCCAGCCTAGATGTCGATGGTGATGCTTTGGTCGAGTATAGTCTGGAGTTGACTGACACCGATGGTAATGAGGTTTCATCAGTCACAGTTGGAGATGATTTTGTATTGCGTGTGTTAGTAGAGGATTTAAGAGAGACACCGCGAGGAGCATTTGCAGCTTATTTAGATGTGGTTTGGAGTGATAATCGAGTTGAAGTCACAGGTCCTCTAACTTACGGAACAGCTTTTCCCAATGTACATACGGGAGCCACCTCTGAGGATAATATAATTGATGAAGCGGGGGGAACCGGGGGCTTTAACGAGCTTGGAGGGGGAGAGTTTTTAGTCTTCAGCGTTCCAATGCGAGCTGTTACTGCTGGGAATGCTACGATCTCGGCAGATGCTGCGGACAATAGCCCTCATACGGACACGTTGCTCTTCGGTATCAATAGCGCAGTGGATTCCGATTTAATAATCTATAACTCGGCGGAGTTTCAAGTAGGGCTCGGATTTAGTCCTACAGATGATGCTTATAACTTTGATGAAGATACCGCCGGCCATACGTTGAATGTACTCGCCAATGATGGTGATTCGGCTGATTCACTTACTATTTCATCGGTCTCTACTCCCTCAAACGGCGGTACTGTTACGATTGCCACTGATGGAAAAACTGTGGAATATACACCCGCTGCAGATTTCTTTGGTGAAGATGTCTTTACCTATACTGCTGGAGATCAATCGGGTAGTTCTCAAGCGACCGTAACCGTTCAGGTATTTCCTGTTCAGGATCCTCCTATAGCGAATGAAGACATTATCAGTTCGGTGAACGAAGATGACGTTAATATTTTACTTGATCTGATGAGTAACGACTCTATAGCACCGGATACTGGAGAAACGCTTCAGATTGTTGCCGTAACTCAAGGAGCCGAAGCAGGTGCTGTTTCAATATCTGGGAATGGTCTTCATGTTTTATATACGCCCGACACGGATTTTGTTGGAACTGATACCTTCACCTACACCATCGAAGATAGTAATGGTGGACAAGCGACTGGCAATGTAACGGTGAATGTTCAGGCGGTGAATGATCCTCCGGGTGCCGCTGGAGATACATTTACAGTTGATGAAGATACTATAGACGTGGAATTGGATGTTTTGGCCAATGACACAAGCCAACCGGATGAAGGTGAAACGCTGTCGATAGTTGCTGTTTCTACTCCGACAAACGGAGGTGTTGTAACGATAAGTTCAGATAACAATAACCTCTTATATTCACCCGCTCCGGATTACATTGGGAACGAATCTTTCACCTATACCCTCTCGGATGGTAACGGTGGATCCAGTCAGGCTAATGTCATTGTGACGGTAGTCAATGTCCCGGATGCTCCTACAGCTAATGATGATAACTATACCGTTATTGTTGATTCTGTGGGCGATGAATTAGATGTGTTAGATAACGACACCTCCGCGCCAGATCCAGCCGAAGTTTTGACGGTGACGTCGGTGACGGCTACTGCCGAAGGAGGTTCGGTTCAAATCGTTAATTCCGGAAGCCAATTGGTTTATTCGCCTCCTGCAGGTTTCTCTGGTGAAGATACATTCAGTTACACGATTACCGACGAAGACGGTTTAACGGATGATGCTATTGTTACATTGTCCATCAGCGATTACTTACCAGGTGGTTTGTCAGGGCTCGTCTACATCGATGCTGATGCAGATGGAGTCTTCGATTCCGACGAGCTTGTCCTTGGAGGTATTCAAGTTACGCTGAGTGGAACGGATGTGGATGGTAATGATGTTAGTGCACAAATGCATACTGATTTGAGTGGACGCTATGAATTCTCAGACCTTAAAGCCGGAGATTATACGGTCACTCAGACCCAACCGCGTTATTTGGTAGATGGCGGATTTGTAGGAGCCAGTCCGGATATCACCTTTGATAGTAATTCGTTTAGTGTCACACTCGGATATGGTGAGTCAATTGGTGAAGCTAACTTTACAGAGAAAGGTCGAGAAGCCCAATCCCTTTCGCTACTAGACTTTTTCAATAAGCCGGCAGAACCAACAATGGTGGCCAGCTTTGGCGATGAAATTGCAGAATCCTGGATAGCCATTGGGCCGGAGTGGTCAGCGTATGATGACACCCAAGTGACGTGGGATGGAATAAGTCATTCTTTAGTTATTGATGTTACAGATGTAGATGGCGACACGCAACGAGGCGTGCTTTCTTGGGAATCGGATAATGATCTACGGCATGTAGCAGGGCATGAAGATACACCGCTTATCGTCTTGGCCGACAATCCTCAAGATGCAAATTTCACCGTAGTCGTGGACGCCGATGACACTGGGGATAATGGCGATGATGATTCGGTAGATGGAGACGATGGTTCTGAATTGAATCAAGTTCCAGAATTCATGTTAGTGGATACCAATACCACGTCAGATTCTTTTAACACGAGTGTGTCACCAAGAGATCTGAATGGGAATATTTCGGTCTATTATTTTGGTTTAGCCACGTGTAATTATTGTTCAAATCAATTTGGCCATTTAGATACTCTACAAACTGAATTGGATACAAATTTCGGTGACCTCGGAGTTGAGATCATCGGAGTTAACTTGGCAGGCCGTGAATCTGGCAATTCATCGTTTACTTCTGGGCGAGATATTCCCTGGTTACAGGATGTTGATGCTGACAACGATGGCGATTCTGATGTCTGGGTGGAATGGGGAGCTCAACTGCGTGATGTAATGATAGTCGATGAACAGAATCAATTAGTTGAGACGATCAATTTGACCTTGTACGATTTGGCTGATACTTCGAATTATGAATCGTTGAGAGATAAAATCATCGGAGCGGATTCGGGGGAAGGTGAGTTGACCTTAGAATCCGACTGGCGTGCAGATAGTCAAATCGAAGAAACGATCGATACTCTGGCCCAATTCTTTAATCGGTGACACCCACTCGAAGCTCACGCTCTTAGACTTAATCGAGTGCCACCCATTAATCTCCTTTCAATTGATGTAATCAAAAGTTGGGTGTCACCTATTTGATTTCACCTATTTGATTCTCAGAGATGGGTGTCACCGATTCGAGTTCTTCGTTGAACATCACGGTGTTGCTTTGTCACCGATGATTTGAGTTAGTTTTATTGAGTGACACAAGGAACACGGCTCTTTTTTCACTGCAAGCTAAGTGAATACGAGGATTCAAGATCGAGGAGGTTGTGAGGCATTAGTGACAATATTTGTCAAAAGATATGGTGTCACTCATGACAAATGCTGACAACGCTTTTTAATTTTTCAGGGCGCCTTTTGGGGGATTAGCGCAACTCTATTTGTAGGGAGATGTGTTTTCTACTTTTCAAAAGGAATTGAATAATGGTCCTAAGGCGTAAAGATGTATTTAATCGGCAACAGGTTGGTGTATACCATGTCACGACGCGATGTGTGCGTCAGGCATTTCTTCTGGGTGATGATTATCAGACCGGTCACTCTAACCACCAACGTAAGAGATGGATCGAAGAATGGTTTCAGTCGTTAACGGATGTAATGCTCATCGAGATTTGTGCGTATGCTGTCATGGACAACCACACCCATTCCATTCTTCGTAACCGTCCGGATCTACTTGAGAACATGGACGATGTAGAGATCGCGAAGCGTCTTGTACGTTTGTACCCTGGTTTTCAATGCCTTCAAGCCTTGCCAGAAGAGGCTGATGCGGAGCGAGTTCGGGAGTTACTTTCAGATCTTGATGAATTGCATCGGCGAAAGTATTTACTAACAGACATCTCAATCTTTATGGCGAGATGGGAGGAAGCTATCGCCCGAAGAGCAAACAAAGTGGAAGATAAGAAAGGACGGTTTTGGGAGGGGCGATTCCATTGTCAAAAACTTCTCGACACTGCATCCATATTAGCAGCTACTATATACGTCGAGTTAAATCCACTTCGTGCCAATATTGTGGAGCTACCTGAGTATTCCCAGTACACCAGCTTGGTGAAGCGACTAAAGCTTGTACATCTTGCATCTGGCCATTCAATGGAGCATTTGATGGATTCTGACAAGCTCGAAGGACAGGGAATGCTTAAGGAAGACGTAGAAAATCAGCCCAGTCCTAAGTTGGTTACGAATGTGTTGGTTTGTGAACAGTTTTTGCCGTTTGGCAGGCACAAATATTTAAAGGTCTTAGATTATGTGTCTAGACGTAAACGACTTGGTAAGTCTTCTACTACTGCGACGGCCGAGAAACTGCTAGTTAGGTTAGGTGTCGAGCCAGACCGTTGGCGAAAAACGGCCAGGACTTTTGAAGAGAGCTATCGCCTGTTTGCAGGAAGCCCGGAATTATTATCCCAGACTGCAGTTGAGAAAAAGAAAAGGTGTCTACACGGCATGAGAACTGCTAGGTACGTTTACCATCCAAACTAAGTCTGGTAAAGCGAATCAAATACGACTCTAGTCAACTCAAAAGTGGTCAATAACGAAAGGTGACACCCATATTCAATGATTGAGCCCAGTAATGGTCGATTTCAAATGGCATCGTCGGCTGGCCTGTCGTGTTGGTTATATCGACATTGGTATTGATTTGATTACCAGGTTGTACAGCATGTCCCCAATAAATGATTGAATAGCCTAATGAGAAGTCTAACGCATCATTCAAATGTTTAGTGTAGCGTACACTGAATTCAGGTATGGCCGTAAATCGATTACGTGTGAACTCTCCTCGATTGCTATCTCGCACCATCAAGCCATCAAGTGAATTTGTTCCCCCACCCGGATCAGTGATAATTGATGATCCGCTTGTTATGACCGTGTGATCAACTCCCCCAATCCCTACTTTTGCCAAAAAGGAAATAGTGTAATCTCCACCGTCAATGTCAGAAGATAGCCCGAGCAAACCACCGTGGAATACGTTTTTGGTTCGAAAGGAATCAGTGACTTCAAGCTGAGTACCAATTGGGATGTTGTTTCGGCCGTCAAGGTTAGTCGAGTCACTTGAGATGCTGATAGACTCGTCGAAGCGACTGAATTGATAGCCGGCGATGAAATTGACTCGAGCGATGCCACTGCTTCTCCAAGGTCGCATGATGTAAACATCTGTGCCAAGCATCTTGGCTGCAGAGCTAATGGTCAACGCTCCGGCTTCGCTACCAGGGTAATTAATAGGTAAAGACTGTGCTTCACCAGCATCAACGTTAAAAAATGGCCGAGTAACAATTCCCTCATCAAAGGAGTGAGTCGAACCAGCATCGAACATGGAGTAAAACCGGGCTCCTAACGCCGCGTCTGTACCTGGGAGCCATTTTCCAAAATCGACGCGAATCCCAGGAGTGGATTCATCGTTGAGCGTATTGCTTCCCATCAAATTTGATGTTGAAGGAAGTCCATTCACACCAGCGTTTTCAATAGGCGTCCCAAGTTCACTGGTCGTCGCCAAGACTGGAGAATTGGTTCCGCGTCGCCAGGATATGAGGTAATCTACGCGAGCCCAGCGGCCTACTTGATCCGTGTCCCATTGTTCATACCCACGAAAGAGTTTAAGACGATTTTCGAATAGATCTAAATCGATGTCACGTAGGCGTGTAGGTTGAGCATATTCTTCAGAAACGTCGGTAGAGGTCGTTGTATTTACGGCGTTATCGCCTTCGACGGTATCCACTGTTTCATCATCAATATTGTCGTTATCATTTTCCAGCGACAGAATAGACTCCGTCAATTCTGCTTCTGATGGAGCTAGATCGATTGTCTGCGGGGCAGCATTCTGAATAGTTAATTCTGGAAGATCAGTGTCCTGGCCACTTAAGGAAGAGCCAATAAACAGAATCGTCAAAGCGATTATGGTGCCAAGATGTCTAAAGTACAACGTTTTAACCCAATTAATAGTCCGTGTGGCTAAGTATCGGAATAGGGTCAGATAGTAACGATTATGCCGGTATTGTGGAATACTGATTCCCACATTGACCGATTGGCGACACGTAATTGGAATTTAGAATTGCCTAATTCACGAGATACCGGTTAAAATAGATAAACTAAGCTATTTACCGTCGTTTTGGGGATATTTAACGGTCACCATGAATTGAGTGTGCCGATTCCTTTAATGAGGAAGTATGCAGGAGATTGGTAAAATGATTAATTCGCGTTTTGTGTTAGCCATTGTTTGTGGCTTGTCTGTTCTTACAGTGGATTTTGTTTCGGCACAGTCGAAGTCGAAGAAGGATCCGATATTTAAGAAGCCTTTACTATTTCGTCGGGCCAAAGAGTACCAGCGTGAGCAACTCAAGCAGGAACTTAAAGGCGAATTGTATTCCGAGCTATCCGACAAGTTAGACGAAGATGTTGCAGTCGCTACTGAAACACTTCGAAAAGCCACTGAAGCAAAAGTTGCAGCTGAAAGTAAAAAGCTGCAGAATCAGGCTAAAACGCATCAACAGCGGCTAACTGCTAATGCCAAAGCTTTGGCTGCTCAGTTATCAGCTGATGCCAATAGCCGAGCGGTAGAATTGTCAAAGCAGCACGCTGCTGCAGTCAAGGTAATAACCGAGCAAGGTAACGCCATCGCAGAAGCTAATGCAAAGTTTAAGAAGGAACTTAATTTGGCTCACGAAGATGCGATGACAAAACTAGCTCAGGAAAACACCCGAGCACGTAAGCGACTTGTCGCCGCCTTTAAGAAACTCAATGATGAATTTGAGCTCGCTTCCAAAGAACAGGCTCGGGCAAACGAGAAAATGATCGCAGATTTGACGAAGACTAGCGCAACAGGGTTAGCAGAGAAAGTTGACGAACTAGCAAAAGCTCTTGCTAAACAAAACGACGAGTTTGCTGCCAATTTAGCAAAGAAACTAGCTACAGATAATCAAAGCGTCATAGCAACAACGAAAGCTGATTTGGAACAGGCTTTTGCCGACTTAACTACTGAAGTTAAGAGCCAGGTCGATGAAGCTGTTGCTCAACTTACTGCTCAGCAAGCTGAACCAGAGCCAGCACCAGAACCAGCACCGATTCCGGAAGAGCAGGATGCAGTGCCTACCACGCCTGTAACCCCTCAGGATGAGAGTAACGAAGACGAATAGTCTTTCAAATCGTAAGAGATTAATTAGAAAAAGAGCGAGTCTTTAAACTCGCTCTTTTTTTATGAAGGTCGTAACGCACCTGGCCAGATTCTACTGTTAGCTTCACCTGCTACAACGACTCCTTTTAGATTCCAATCCATGTATGCATGTACATCTGCGGAGCAGTACCTAAGAGTTAGTCCGCATCGGCGACGATCAGAATCGTTGGCATTACTGCCGTGTAACAAGAGGTCGCTATGAATGGACATTTGGCCTGCCTGTAAGGCATTGTCGACAGGGGCAGAACCATATGCCAACGCATCTTCAACGGTCTGATTCAGCACATTATTCTCTTCTAAACTACTTTCGGTCCATTCAAGATGGCCATGTAAATGAGACTGAGGGATAAAACGCATACATGCGTTTTCAGTGTCGGCATCATCTATCGCCAGCCACACTGTGGTGGTTTTGGATGGAGTGAGCGGCCAATAGCTGGCATCCTGATGCCAGGATACAGCTTTGCCGTCATGGGGCATTTTGCAAAAGAAGTGGGTCCCCCAGCCTATAACGTTCTCTCCAAGTATATCTTTTACGTAACTAACGATTGTCGGATGCTTCAGTAGGTCATACACTCTAGCGTGTTTGAAGTGAGCCGTACTGATGGAATAGCTATCACCTCCAGAGGATATTACATCGGCGAGTAACTCGTCAAAATAAGCCCGTAAATCCGCGGCTTCTTCAGCGTCAAACACGTCAAGATTAGAGATATAACCCTCTTCGTTGTAATTCTGTACCTGCTGTTTCGAAAGTGTCTTGGCGACATTGACATCTGCTGGGAAAAATTTCAATTCCCTGTCAATCTCTTCGATTGAATCGTATTGAGGAATAATGTCGAAATCGGGGTCCGTCTGATTCATGTCTCAAATCCATTAGTGCAATAATTAGATAGCATATTATAGTAATTCAAATTGTGAATGAATGTCGAAAGCCAATTTGAAACAAATAGGAGTCTGTAAATGTGGGTGGCACCTGATTCTAACCATGAATTGTAGGAAGTTGAGCGAGTGGGGGTCACCGTTTTTGGTAGAATGAGTAGACAATCAGACCTGTTGTTTTTCGGAGATTTAATTGTGTTTTATAGGCTCAGCCTACTTTTGGTGTTTCTTACAGTGGGTGTCACCGATTCCCTTCTGGCGGACGATCTGGAGGTATTCCCAACAGATGTCGCATTGCGATACAGTACGGATTTGCAAAGGCTCGTAGCAGTTCTGCATACCGAGAAGGGAAGCCGGGAAGTTACGACAGATGTCACTTATGACATAGCTAATTCAGATATCGTTGAAGTCGGTTCCGATGGCGTTTTGCATCCAAGAGGGAATGGAAATACGACGATTACCGTCCAAATCGGAGAAATCCAAAAACAGATTAGAGTGGGTGTCACCGATTTTGAGCTGGATGGGCCGGTGAGTTTTGAGTTGCATATACAGCCGATTCTAGCTGCACGGGGATGTAGTACCGGACCTTGTCACGGAAAAGCTCGGGGACAAAATGGATTTCAGTTGTCGCTCTTGGGGTTTGACTCAGACTTTGATTTTAACGCTCTGACCAGAGAAGCTCGTGGACGTCGAATCTTCCCAGCCTCTCCCAAAGAAAGTCTGTTACTCAAGAAAGGGGCAGGTCATGTGCCTCATGGCGGAGGAATACGTCTGCCGGATGACAGCCACGACTATCAGACGATCAAACGCTGGATTGAAACAGGAGCTCCACGCAGTATCGATCAAGAACCTGTCTTGGAGAGCGTTGAGATATTCCCGACAGATCGAGTGATGGTCCCCAGTGAAACACAGCAATTGGTTGTGATCGCGTCATATTCCGATGGAACACAAAGAGATGTTACCGGACAGAGTGCATTTCAATCCAATGAAAGCGTAGTAGTGGGTGTCACCGATGAGGGAGTGATTAAGTCTGGGCCAATTCCAGGAGAAGCAACAATCATGGCCAGGTTTATGGGCGCGATTGCAACTTGCCGAGTTTTGATCCCGCTGGAAGGTGAAGTGCCGGATGAATACTACACCGAATTGCCTCGTAAAAATTTCATTGACTCAAAAGTTTGGGATAAGTTGCAACTGCTTGGCATCACAGCCTCACAACCAGCTAGCGACTCGAAAATCGTTCGCCGTCTCTACATCGACATCATCGGCCGCTTGCCCACTCCCGAAGAAACTCAACAATATATAAGTGATACTCACCCTGAAAAACTGGACAAGTTGGTGGACTGGCTCCTCGAACAGCCGGAATATGCTGATCACTGGGCGAATAAATGGACGGACCTCCTGCGGCCAAACCCCTATCGCGTTGGAATCAAAGCAGTCCTTAACTATGACAACTGGATTAGGGAAGCCTTTCGGGAAAACCGACCTTATGATGAATTTGTGCGAGGGCTGGTTACTGCAGAAGGGTCAACCTTCAGAAACGGAGCATCGACACTGTTTCGAGACCGCCGATCACCTGATGAAGTGACCACGCTTGTCAGTCAACTTTTCCTTGGGATACGTTTAGACTGTGCCAAATGTCATCACCACCCATTTGAACGATGGAGCCAAGAGGATTTCTATTCCTTCGCAGCGTTTTTCGCTCGAGTCGGAAGAAAAGGGACAGGGCTTTCGCCACCCATCTCAGGAAGCGAAGAAGTAATCATGGAAGCCAAAAGCGGGAGTGTGTCGCACCCACTCACCGGTGAAGTGCTTTCTCCCAAACCACTCTACGGTGCCATTGAATTCACCGAAGAAGAATTGCAAAGTGATTACTCGATGCGAGGTAAGCTGGCTGACTGGATGGTTGCTTCAGACAATGAGTACTTTGGTAAAGTGATGGCGAATCGAGTTTGGGCCGACATGATGGGGCGAGGTTTAGTCGAGCCGGTCGATGACTTGCGAGCCACGAATCCTGCCACTAACGAACCTTTACTCGAAGCACTTGGGCAGTACTTCGCCGACAATGAATACAACATTAAGAAACTTATTGGAGTCATTGCGAAGTCATATGTTTATTCACTCAGTTCAGAACCAACCGATCGTAATTTAGCTGACACTCGGAATTATTCTCGGCACTATCGTGTTCGTCTACGAGCTGAAGTACTGCTTGATGCGATTTCGGACATCACTGAAATGCCTAACAGCTTTTCAGCGATGCCCTACGGTTCAAGGTCGAACCAAATCTGGACTCATCGTGTTAGTAGCCTCTTTCTTGACACATTCGGTCGCCCGGATCCCAATCAGGACCCCCCTTGTGAACGTACTCCGGATTCGACGGTCACGCAGATTCTTCACTTAATGAACTCACCAGAGCTCCACGCCAAAGTCACGAATGATTCGAATGCGATTGCAAAAATAATTGACAATCAGAAGGCCGAACCGGCAGAAGTTATCAAGCGAATTTACTTACTTTGCTACAGCCGTGAACCAGATGCGGAAGAACTGGCGATCTGCCAGAAAATCTTTGATGATAATCAGGAGAAGCCGAAAAACGCTGCTTCTTATATTCTTTGGGCCTTAATGAACACGCCTGAATTTACCTTGAAAGACTAAAGTGACGATGCGAGTTATTCAATTTTGGTTAGCGTTTGTCCTGGGTGCGTTAGGGACCTGCAGTCTGCTCCACGCGGCTGCTCCGACGGTAATATCGCTATATCCAGCTGGGCTTCAACAGGGGACCAGTACTAAGATTACGTTGTCGGGATCCTGGACTGCTTGGCCGATCAAAATCGATGGAGAATTAGTGGAAGGTCTTTCGGTAAACGTGTTAGAGGAGGCAGGTTCAATTGAAATACAGGCCGCCGATAGTGTTCCCGCCGGGCCGTACTATTTTCGCATCTACGACGCGGAAGGAGCCAGTAACCTCATTCCATTTGTCGTGGACAGTGTTCCAGAGCT
>Ga0208624_1000529_pt1 | contig 19668 bp, 19 predicted proteins | sample Knorr_S23_td_DCM_FD_185607 | JGI IMG/M metagenome (GOLD analysis project Ga0208624, IMG submission 185607) | Marine microbial communities from Southern Atlantic Ocean transect - Knorr_S23_td_DCM_ad_71m_LV_A (SPAdes) (version 2) | ecosystem: Environmental > Aquatic > Marine > Oceanic | place...
TTTCGTAAAGGTATCCGTCAATGAACGCAACATGCCTTGGGTGATCGCGTCGACGAGGATTAGCGCACTGACACTGAAGCCGATCATCAGCATCGTCAGAATCGTTCGACGCGTGTTGCGAAACAGGTTCCGAACTGCCAGACGAAAGGTCAACATCACGTGGATCTCATCGCGTCGACAGGGTTGATGCGTGCTGCTTTGACCGCAGGAAATATACTGACCAACAGTGCGTAGACATAAACGATGCAGGCAGGAAAGATGAAAACATCCAATGAAAATTCGCCCCGCATCGATTGCATTTTGACACCCCCGATATCTATGGGCTCCGGCATATCGAATCCAGTTGTTGCAAACCACCAGATCAAGGGAATCGAAAGGATTACCCCGATAAAAAGTCCCAGTGCAGCCAGTATCGAAGTTTCAATAGTGATTAGCCGCGCAATGGTCCACGGTCTTGATCCGATCGCTTTCAGCACTCCAAATTCACGGGTTCGTTCGAGTACTGACATCAGTACCGTGTTCAATACCCCTATGAAGACTATGAAAAGAATGATACCGAGCGATATCTCGTTGGCACGTTTATCAGACTCCATGCTTCGAAAGAATGATGCCTGTACCGTTTGCCAGGGCGAAACAACGATGTCAGTGGCAGTGATGTCCAGTTGTTGCTGAACATTTGTTGCAACCTGGATCGCGTCATGGATGTCATTGACCCTAACGACAACTTCATGAATACGACCGTCCAATGTAAGGAAGTTCTGTGCTGCCAAGAGGGGGAGATAGACATTGTGACGGTCCCCGCTGGTTCTTGTTCCAATCTTGCCAACGATGGTGAAAATATCGTTCGCGACCGATCCGTCGCCCCCCTGTGAAATGAGGATCAACTCGTCACCCACACCAACCTCGAGTAGCTCGGCCACGCCTGCGCCGACCAACGCAGGCATAGTTTCATTGATTTCGTAGGATGCTGGTAGAAACTTTCCCGCTGTCAGTTTGTCCTCTATCCGGGTGACAAGAGGTTCGGTTTCGACCTCGACGCCGATGATGTTGGCGGGTGCATGGTTGTCACCGGCATAGGCAAGACCAGGCGCAAACAGCCGCGCACTGTATGCCGCGATCCGAACATCCTTCAGGGAGTCGGTGATGTCTTCCAGAGCAAAGTGCTTGTGTACATTGGGCCGCCGAAGATAGTCATTCTTGTGTACCTGGAGATGTCCTGTGGTGTCCTCCGTGAAGAACCGGATTGCGTTGCTGTAGCTACCCTCTGACATGGATATCGCAACACAACACACGAGGTAGCCAATACCGACACTCAGTCCCGTTAGGATTGAACGACGACGTTGACGGAGGATGTTTCGGAAGGCCAGACGAAGTGTCAGCACTGACGTGCCTGCAGAAAATTGTTCATTGGGTTCATTAGAATCGTCGTTTCAGTTGGCGCAATGTAAAGACGTCATCGTTTATGGTGCTGTCGAACGATAGTGAGTCGTAGGTAATGACGGTGTGATGGCCGGGTTTGTTCAGAGTTTCCATCACCATCTTTGATGGCAACTGACGACCGTCGAAGTCCTGGACGTCGCTAAATGTCATTCTGCGAATCATTCGACCACGTTCGTCATAAAAGGACTGACGAAGAGGTAGGAGTGGGTCTTTGGATACGACATAGTCGATCTGCCCCCATACCGTCACAGTCTCAGACTTTGGCGCCAGTACAATGGTGTAGTCACTGGCGGATTCGGTGACCGTGAGGTTGTACTCATCGGTGAGTTTTGTCTGCTTGACCAGGTCGTCATTGTTAAAGTCGCTGCCCATCCAACCGGATGTCATCATGGACGGCGGTACTTTGATGACCTTATTGATCTTCGGGAAATAGTTCCACATGTCGCCGTCGATGCGCAGAGTCGCGATACCTCGATCTTTTCGCGGCGTGAGTATACGAATGAAGCTGTGCGTGTCGCCACGGCTTACGGAGGTCATACTCATCGTCCGTGAATAATTTGGGGTTTCGATCTGCATGGTCAGCTCCGCACGACTTGCTGCTCCCCGGTAGAGCTCTTCCATTCGATCGATCAGCGCTTCTGCGTCAATCTGCTCCCCCGGAGATGCCCAGAGGGGGCCAGTCAAAGTTACCAACAGAAGCGCGCTCCATGTGGCATAGAACTGGTGTTGGGAGCGAGGCGTTCGATTAATAATGTCTGTCTCCTGGCTACCTGAGCTGGCAGGGAGCTTAACCCAAACCAGAAAGTGACGCACCGATGTTCCGGACTTGTCTCCGATGAGAGTTTATTTGCTTTCAAGACGGGCGAGACCATACTCGCCCCGTTCTAGGGAGGAAGTATAATGGGTCGAGTTACATTGGGTTTCGTTTGTACTCTGGTTTGGGTCTGTTCCGCCTCTGCTGAAGAGGGCTTGTGGAAGAGCTCGGTTGAACTTGGGGCAGTGGCCACTAGTGGCAATACCGAAGAGCGCAACATCAAGTTTAACGGTGACACTGCGCGTGACGGTGAGTCAATGAAACACAAAGTTCACTTGGATGCGCTACGGAACTCGCGGGGTGGCATCACGACTGCTCAGAAGTATTACGCGTACTATCAGTTGGATTTCAAGCTGGCTGATAACCATTCGCTTTATGGTCGACTCGGCTACACGGATGACGAGTTTAGCGGATTCAATAACCAGACCGACTTCACGGCGGGTTATGCGCGCAAGCTCTTGGACAATGATCGTGCAACACTGGATGGATCGATCGGTCTTGGTATTCGGAGTTCAGAACTAGCGACTGGAGAGAGTGAGGACGAGAGTATTGTGCGTATCGCGTTCGACTACGTTTACAACATCAGCGAATCTGCGGTCTTCAAGCAATCGCTCAGCTCGGAAATCGGTTCCGAGTCAACGATTTCCCGGTCAGAGACATCTCTCTCAACAAACATCTCTGGTAACTTGGCGATGAAGGTCGCACTGAACATCAATAACAACTCGGAAGTCCCTGTCGGTACAGAGAAAACCGATACAGAAACGGCTATCACTCTGGTCTATTCCTTCTAAGTCTGTTTGTCTGTGTCCGTGAAGAGCGAAATATTCGGATCGCAGAACGAACAGGTGCAGCGAATCGACGCTGGTAAAGCGTAGTGGCATTAGCTAATCTCGTCTCAAGAGAATTGGAGCTGCCATTTGTTTCTATTAGCTGGCGAGCGAACACACCAACAATCAGCCGATGCAGGTAAGTATCACTGCGGCGTCTGCAAAGGGACCAGTTCGTTTGAGCATGTCGTTAAGACTCGCTACTTTTGTCTCTTCGGTGTTCGACTATTACCGATCGAACGTGAGGCAGACTATCTTGCATGCACGACCTGTCGGCATGGATTTCATGCGGATAACACTGAAGTCCCCAGTTATGTGAGCGGTGTCCATGTTTCTCTCGCATATCTCCTTTTGGGTTTTGGGTTGCACGAACACGCGCGTGCTGCTGGAGAGGTGTGTGAGAGAGTCAGTGGTACCGAAGTAAACAGCGCAGAAATCCACAGGATAATGGGCGCATTGGATCGGCAAGAGCTGAACCTGGAGCAAGAGCTGTCAAAAGTGGCAGCGACGACCAACGCTTTAGGGAAGTACAGAATCATCCAAGCGGCGTTTTTGATGACGCATATGTGTCGCGAGCCCCAGCAAGAGGATCGAGTTCGTATCAACCTGATGGGCACGGCCCTGGGTCTCGGACTGGAATTTGTGCATGGTGTGATTGAAGACGTTCGTAGCCAACACTATTCTGGCCTCAGAAGGCTATCGGTGGTGCGTCACGCGTCACCTTCCTGAATTTGTAGAATTTTGATCTGGATCTGTAAGTGCTTTTATATTTAAGTGCCAGATTATTGGTTGTGCTGTCGACGCATGTGTATGCAGATGTATTGAACAGCTTAGCGATTGACTGCATATATCGATGGATAAACTGATGAATATTTACGTTGGGAACCTGCCTTACACCGTCAACGAAAGTGAATTGGCAGAACTGTTTGAAGGCTTCGGTAACGTTGCCCGGGCCAATGTCATTATTGACCGAGAAACCGGACGCTCCAAGGGGTTTGGTTTTGTTGAGATGAATGATCAGGCCGAGGCAGAAGCCGCGATCGAAGCACTCGATGGCAGCGATATGTCGGGCCGACCCATTAGGGTCAACGAAGCACGGCCTAGAACGCCTCGACCTCGCCGCGACTAGCCGTCGCACCACCCTGTTGACAATCAGATGCCCGGTAAGGACGCCTGACAAACTTCTATGGCTCGCGTCATATGCCTATCACCGGGGATGTACCTCGGTCTACCCACAGTGGTCAAGCATCGATTTTTGGCGAGCATCTGATAAGAAGCCTCCAATTCCAACCTGAATCCGTGAGGGGATGGCGTCGATGGCGTTTCTTCAGGCAATGGAATTGGTATTAGTGAAAATGCGAGTCTGCATTTCTATGCCGCGCTGGAACATCCGAGTTTGGTAATCCCGAGATGCATGTTGCACGTAATAGTGCCTAGCGCAATATGCGATGATTCAGGATTGATGTTCAAGCGAAGGATTGTCAGGTGAACCTTGATATGGGCGTTGATGGCATCTTTGTAAACCTCACTGCGTACTTTTGACCGATCGTGACCTAGACCCGAGCGGGTGCCCGCCGGTATGCTCTGATCCTCTAGAAGACCGCATCGACTCGAGGTTTTACATCGCGTAGTGTGCCGTTTACTTTGTGTGACCGATTTATCGGTTAGCCAAACTCAGATATCACGCCGGAAATTGATTCCTTTGCGTCACCAAATAACATCCGCGTGTTCTCGCCGAAAAATAACGGATTATCGACACCTGAGAATCCGGAAGCCATCGAACGCTTCAGCACAAACACCGTACGCGCCTGGTCAACGTTGATGATCGGCATACCGTAGATTGGACTATCCTCATCCTCACGGGCGCTCGGATTGACGACGTCGTTTGCCCCAATCACGATGGCAACATCGACGTTTTCTATACGAGGATTGATATCGTCCATCTCCACAAGCTGCTCGTAGGGTACGTCCGCTTCTGCGAGTAGCACGTTCATGTGACCAGGCATACGACCCGCTACCGGGTGGATCGCGTAGCTAACTTCAGCACCATTACTTTCCAACAATTCACCAAGCTCTTTGACAACGTGTTGCGCCTGAGCGACTGCCATACCATAGCCGGGGACAAAGCAGACATTACTGGCTGCTTCGAGGATGTAGTAGGCATCCTCGACACTGAGGGGCTTAACTTCGCCTTCGATGGCCTTACCTTGTTTAACGGCTCCAAACCCACTGAACAAAACATTGACCAGTGACCTGTTCATGGCCTTGCACATGATGTTGGTCAGAATGATACCGCTGGCACCTACCAAGGAGCCGGCCACAATCAAGATATTGTTGTTGATGGCGAATCCGGCAGCACACGCTGCAAGACCGGAGTAACTATTGAGCAGCGAGATGACAACCGGCATGTCAGCACCACCGATCGGAATGACGGCCATAATGCCCAGCAGAAGAGAGAGGCCCAGTACCGCGTAAATCCACGGTGATTCCGGCGTGGGGTTTAGACAAGCCATGACGCCACAGCCAAAGAGTGCAAGCAGTAGCAGACTATTGAAGATCCGTTGGCCTGGAAATACGAGGGCTGCGCTATTGATGGTCTCAGAGAGTTTCCCATAGGCGATCAAGCTGCCCGAGAACGTGACGCCGCCGATCAGAATCGCGAGCAAAATGGTGAAGGCAGTAAACGTCGGTACTTCAGCGCTTCCATAAAGCGTGGCCCAACCGACAAGGAGACTGGCAGCACCGCCAGAACCGTTGAACAGGGCGACCATCTCAGGCATCGCTGTCATGGCGACGAGACGCGAAGCGGTGGCGCCGATGATGGCACCAACACCAACACCCACAATGATCCATTGAAAATTAACGATGCCTTCATTGGACAGTGCCGCGATGATGGCAATCAGCATACCCAGTGCAGAAAGCATGTTGCCCCGACGCGCAGTGGCAGGAGAACCCAACATCTTAAGACCGAAGATGAATAATGCGGCTGAAACGATATAAGCCAGATTGGCAAGCAGAGAAAGGTCCATTGTCTAGCTCCCTTTCTTACTTTTGAACATCGACAGCATTCGGTCAGTGACCATATACCCTCCGATGACGTTGATCGTAGCGAACGCTACGGCAGCAGTGCCCAGAAGGCTCCCCATCGTGGTCATACCTGCTCCCGCCGAAAGGAACGCACCAGCAAGGGTAATACCAGAGATGGCGTTTGCACCTGACATGAGCGGTGTATGCAGGGTCGCCGGTACCTTCGATATTAGCTCAAAGCCGAGGAATATCGACAGGACAAGAATGAATGTTAGAAATACGACTTCCACAGGTTTTACCTTATGTGAGTGGTTGGAGGTAGGTAATATGGTTTGCTTTGTGAGGAACCAACTACAGATTCTTGATTGTCTCATTCACGACTTCACCGCCGTGGGTAATGAGACAACCTGCAATAATGTCGTCTGCAGGATCCAGATTCAGCGTTTTGCTCTCTTCATCCCAATACTCAGTCACGAGATTGAACAGGTTGGATGAATACATTTGGCTTGCGTCCGTCGCAACCTTTGCGGGCAGGTTTGAAACTCCGATGATAGAAACACCCTTCACATCTACTACCTCGTCAGGCGACGAGCCTTCAACGTTTCCGCCGCTCTCGACGGCCATGTCCACAACCACGCTACCCGGCTTCATGGCTGCGACCATGTCTCCGGTCACGATACGGGGTGCTGGACGACCAAAGACCTGCGCCGTAGTGATCACGATGTCAGACTGACCAACGACAGCCTTCATGCCTGCTCGCTGTATCTCCAATTGTTCCGGAGTCAGTTCGCGAGCATATCCATCTTTCGTTTGTCCGGTTTCACCCAGGTTGATCTCGACGAATTTTGCACCCAGGGACTGAACCTGTTCCGCAACGATGGGGCGGGTATCAAAAGCCTCAACTTTGGCTCCGAGGCGTTTCGCCGTTGCAATCGCCTGTAGTCCGGCGACACCTGCTCCGATTACAAACACACGCGCCGGGCTCAAAGTGCCGGCAGGTGTCATCATCATCGGGAGAATGCGATCCAGTTTCTCAGCAGCCAGTAGCACCATGACGTAACCTGCGAGGTTAGCTTGCGAACTGAGCGCATCCATCTTTTGTGCACGCGTGGTTCGCGGAATCATCTCCATGCTGATCGCGCTGACACCTTGCTTGGCCATGGTGTCGACAAGGTCACGTTCGTTATAGGGATCTAGATAGCTGACGTGAATCGCGCCATGCTTGAGCTGACTCACTTCTGATGTGTCCGGTTTGCGGACCCGCAAGACAATATCACCATCAGCCAGTAAAGCAGCACGATCGTCGCTGACGATTGCACCAGCATCGGAGTACGTGTCGTCACTGAACCCAGCTTGCTCTCCTAATCCGGATTGGACAACGACTTCAAATCCTACACGAACGAGTTTTTTTGTGGTGTCCGGGATTAACGCCACGCGCCGTTCGTTTGGAGTTGTCTCCGCGGGTACTGATATCTGCATGGGCATCCTCAACGATGTCTGTTCTTGAGTGGCGATGAGTCGCGGAAACCTAACATGAACACTGTTGGTGGCCAAGCGCTAAGTCCCTGTTTTGAATGGGGCCATATATGTTGATATAAAGACCGCCAATCTGTCCCCGGTATCTACTATGAGCTGGCATAAAGAAGCGCATGAGATCGAGCTACGCCGAGATCTGTCGAAACAACAGGGCGGCGAAGAGGCCATTGCGTTGCATCACGCGAAAGGCCGGCTGACGATTCGTGAAAGGATCGACGCGCTGACAGATGGCTTTGAGGAGCATGGCGAAGGGGCTGGTTTTGCAGAAAAAGGCCCGGATGGTTCGATTCAATCGTTCAGCCCGGCCAACTACGTGATGGGATTTGGTGATCTCGGCGGCCGTCGTGTGGTGGTCGGCGGTGAGGATTTTACGCTGAAAGGAGGCTCTCCCAACGGGGCTGGTCTGCGTAAGAGCATTTATGCGGAAGAGCTGGCGGTTCAGTTCAGATTGCCACTGGTTCGTATGTTGGAAGGCGGTGGTGGCAGTGTCGGTGGTACAGGAGGACCGAGGCCCCAGACAGTAGGCAGCCCGGTCTACGCAGAGCCGCGATTTAAGATCATCGCCGATGCCCTGAACGTCGTCCCTGTGGTGTCAGGTGCGATGGGTCCTGTTGCAGGATTTCCAGCAGGACGTGTGGTGTCATCACACTTCTCTGTGATGGTGAAACAGACGTCTCAGGTGTTGGTTGCCGGTCCCGCCGTTGTTGAACGCGCCCTGGGTGTCAGTCTGACCAAAGAGCAGTTGGGAGGATGGCGTATCCATACCCGCAGTGGAATCGTGGACAACGTCGCAGATTCAGAGCAGGAAGCATTTGAACAGATCCGTCAATTTCTCAGTTATATGCCACAGAATGTGTGGCAGCTGCCGAATCGGGAACACTGCACGGACGATCCCAACAGAACCGAAGAGTCGCTTATCTCCATAGTGCCTAAAGACGGCCGCATTCCCTTCGAGATGAGAGACGTTATTCGTGCAGTCGCTGATCACGGCGTGTTCTTTGAGACATCTCCGTACTATGGGTTGGGCCAGATTACTGGGTTCGCTCGAATCAATGGCGCAGTCGTCGGGATCATCGCCAACGACTGTCGACATTTCGCAGGGGCGATGACCGCGAAGGGTTCGCAGAAAGCCCGCAAACAAATGGAACTGTGTGATATGTTCCATATTCCGATTGTGAATTTCCTGGATGAACCGGGCTTCATGATTGGTCCTGACGCCGAAAAAGAAGCCACGATACGCTATGGCATGAGCGCGGTGTCCGCCGCGGTCCAGTCAACGGTCCCTTGGGCGACGATCGCGATCCACAAGTCTTTTGGTGTGGCATCGGCAGCGCATTTTGCCCCCAACAACTACAAGCTGGCCTGGCCATCCTATGAGATGGGTGCGTTACCAGTACAGGGAGGGGTTGCGGTTGCTTACCATAAGGAGATCGAGGCCGCGCCGGATCCCGAAGTCAAGCGCCTTGAACTTGAGCAGAAACTGATTGAAGGTCGATCGCCGTTTCCGATGATGGAGAGTTTCGCAGTTCACGAACTCATTGACCCGCGTCAGACACGTGCCAGACTGAGTCGTTGGGTTGACTGGATCGAGCCGCTGCTTGAAGAACTTAAAGGACCCGTAAAGTGGGGGTACCGCCCATGAGCGATTGCCTGAAGACGTGGCTTCGGTGGCCCGTCTTGTCGCAGGTTTTGTTTCTGAGCCTCCTAGCAGGGTCAGGTGTTGCTTCGACTGACATGTGCGCTTTCAATAATGCTAATCAGTTGATTGAGGCACCCGCAACCATCAGGGTTTCGCCAACCTATCCTACGCCCATGTGGCGAAAGAATATTTCGGGATGCGTGGTTTTTTCATTCGGTCTGAAAGAGGATGGTACAGGACTTAAAAAGCCAACAGCTATTACCGTCATCCATGCCACTCGAGAGGGACGCGCCCAATTTGTGCGAGCCGGGCGTAAGGCCCTAAAAAAGTGGGTCTTCCACAAGGATCTTGCGATTTCAGGTTCACCACGATACTTCGCCGCGATCCGTTTCCGGATGAAGTTCATTGAAAATGACGAACCGGACTCTTCTGAGGGATTACGCATTTAGTCGACAGGTAGAGAAAAGTAGAGTGCGAGACTTCAAAGAAAACCATCGCCTGTCTAGTCTTTAAATGGACAATACTGCAATAACTGACTACTCAACCGCGTTTATCATTTGATGATAAAACCTCCCATAACGCGCTGGTATCCATGAAATCCGTTTTTCGCCTGATTACTGTCCTCATCCTGGTTCTTTCATGGATTACACCATCCATCGCGGACGCAGAACCCCAGGTGTTACCGGAACTGGTTTCCGAGGTAACGGCGATTGTTCCAGGTGAACCATTTCGTGTCGCATTAGTTCAGCATATCAATCCAGGCTGGCACACCTATTGGCGCACCCCTGGGGATTCTGGCGCGGCGACGACACTCGACTGGACGCTGCCACCAGGGTTTAGTGCAGGGGAGATTGCTTGGCCATTGCCGGAACGGATTGTCTATGATTCGCTGACCAACTACGGCTACCACGATCGAGTTCTGTTGCCTGTCGAGATTACGCCACCTGCGGATCTCAAACCCGGAGACCAAGTCAGGTTGAACCTGGCTGCCAACTGGCTTGTCTGCGCTGATCTCTGTATCCCTGAAGATGCTGAGTTGACGCTTACGATGGATGTTGCGGCATCGAATGACTTAGATACACGATATGCCGCCTGGTTTGCATCAACGGACACGCAGGTGCCGCTGGATGTTGGACTCACTAGCGGCGTCAGTTTTGAAGAAGAGCATATTGTGGTCACCATCCATATGCCCGGTGTCAGTGGAGAAAGGGTGTCACGTCTCGAGTATTTTCCATACTACGAGAGCGTGATCGACTATCCGGCTGAGCAAGTGATCTCGATTTCGGATGATCGAATCGAAATTACACTGACCAAAGCCTCTGATTTTGAGGACGGTGAAAAACGGCTTAATGGCATCATCGTCATCTATGAAGACGCCGGGGAGGACATTGTCACGCCCATCGAAATCCATCCTGTTGTTGACGCGATACCGAGGGTCTCGAATGAGGGTCAAATGGGACTGGGGTTAGCAATGCTGTTTGCACTGATGGGTGGCGCCATTTTGAACCTTATGCCCTGCGTGTTCCCGGTACTGTCTATCAAGATTCTGTCTCTGGTAAAGCAGGTAGGAGAAGACAAGCAGCAGGTCCGTGCCCATGGCTGGGTGTACCTGCTTGGAGTCACGATCAGCTTTGTAGCCATGGCGCTCACGCTCGTTGCCCTCCGCGCAGCAGGCGCACAGATTGGTTGGGGGTTCCAATTACAATCACCTATGCTGGTTGCGCTGTTGGCGTATCTCTTTTTCCTCATTGGTCTCAGTCTCTCGGGATATTTTGAAATTGGTGGCAGTCTGATGAATCTGGGCTCGGGACTCGCCGAAAAGGGGGGCTATGCAGGTTCTTTTGCAACCGGAGTCCTTGCGACTGTGGTGGCGGCACCTTGCACAGCACCATTCATGGCAGGCGCGATTGGATTCGCACTGACACAAAATACGGGGGTGGTCATTGTGATCTTCTTGGCACTGGGAATTGGGATGGCGATCCCCTATGTCGCGCTCTGTTATTCGCCAGCACTGATGGAACGACTCCCGAGGCCGGGTGCATGGATGGTCATTTTGAAGGAAGCGTTGGCGTTTCCAATGTTTGTCTCAACTGTCTGGCTGTTGTGGGTACTGAGTCAGCAGACAGGTGCCGATGGCTTGCTGGCTGTATTGTTGGGATTGGTGACCCTCGCATTCGGAATTTGGTTGTTTCGACATTTGCCGGCGAATTCGGTGGGTCGCGGCGCTGTGTCTTTTCTGGCTGTAGCGTCTATTGTCACTGCGCTGGCGCTCACAGCAGTGGAGGGAACCGTCGGTGGTGTGCCGACAGCCGGGAGAGCTGTTGCGGCTGGTGATGGACCGATTCCTGAGACCTACTCTGCTGATCGACTGGCGAAGTTGCGGACTGCAGGTCCTGTTTTTGTGAACTTCACAGCGGCGTGGTGTATTACATGCAAAGTCAACGAGCAAGTGGCGTTGTCATCGTCCGAACTCGCAGACGCATTCGCAGATGCCGGTGTCGCCTACTTGAAAGCGGACTGGACGAACGAGGATCCCCTGATCACTCGTGCACTCGCGGATTATGGGCGCAGTGGCGTACCCCTATACCTGTTGTATGCGCAGGGAGAGGAGAGGGCGCGTGTGCTGCCCCAGGTTCTCACCAAAGCCATTATCATCGGCGAGTTGTCGACGCTGTGAAGTGACCCTGGTCCATCTCCGATCCATTTAAAAGAGGGTACGTCTAGGTCGTGTGGGAAGACCCGAGAGTCGCATGGTCAGGCTCAGGACGAGTCGTCCGAGTGTTCCAGCGGGAACCAATGACCGGGAGGATCCCGGCCATCAGCCAAGCAGAACTTACAATATGATGTCGTCGACCCTCAGTCGACCCTGGCAGTCGCATTACCCTTGACGACCTCAGTCCCGTCTTCATCAATCGTTGAGACATCGAGATCAACGACCTTCTCTCCGTCTTCGTCACGGACGGCAGTGACTGTCGCTCGAGCCGTGAGGGTGGCGCCAGGAAAGACCTGAGAGGTAAACCTGACGCCGAAGCTTTTCAGCCGGCCGTCTCCGACGTAGTTTGTCAGCATCTTGCCGGTCATCCCCATGGTCAACATGCCGTGTGCGAATACAGATGGGTATTTCGCGATCTCTGTGGTGTAGATCTCGTCCGTATGCAATGGGTTGTAGTCACCAGATGTTCCCGCGTACTGCACGATCTGGGTTCGTGTCAGATTTCTGACGACTTCTTCCTCATGGACATCACCTACATTCAATTCATTTGCTTTGAGTGCCATTTCTTAAAAATTCCTATTTTTGATGCAGGTTATTTACGCGGAGGTTGCTGGGCGTTCAGTCCGCACACCGACCCCAGTGGCCGTGACGACAAGCTCACCATTCTGATCCCGGTACTCAGTGATTGACTCACTGAATACCAGATTTCCGCCACGACGTCCTTGCTTTTCCCAGGTTTTGCCAGATTTCGTCGTGGCAGTGAGAACGTCGCCTACTTTTGGATGGCGGTGGTAAACATAATGTTGTTCAGCGTGTAATCCCCCACCACTTCCACTCTCCTTCTTTTCTCCTCTCTTTTCAGCATCCGACTTTGGCTTGGGCGTGATGCCAGTCGGACCCTTTGCTGATCCAAACCACTCCTGTCCTATTTTAGGTCGCAGAAAATAGTCGGGATCGAACTGTGCGCTTGCCTGTACGAACGTCGGTGGAGCAATGACACCACCAGGTTCGGTGCTGGCGGCATAGTCTTGGTCGTAATAGATATTGTTGGCGTCGCCTACCGAACGCGCGAACATCATGATGTGACTGTATTCAATGGGGAATTTGCCCACTGCCATATGCGTCTCCTCTGTTGGGTATCTTTTCTGGGTTGTTTCGAGTAGCTGGTCTTTTGAGCCCGTTTTGCGTCTGGATCGGGACGTCGAGTGGATCAAAAAACGATATGACGTGCAAGTTTACGGAGTCGGTGGACATCACAAAAGTGACTCTGTACGATGGTTAGCCCTTTTCGCGTGCTTCCGGGGTTTCAACATTGTGATCGATAGAGAGCTAGCAATGTCATGAGAAGCAACGGAGTCACGACAAGAATCAAGAATCCATTACAAACGGAACAGGGAACGAAGGGAGCCTAAGTAGCAGCAATGTCCAGGCCGGTCCGTATCGAGTTTCCAGGTGCGTCGTATCACGTCACCAGTCGTTGCAGTGATGACAAGCAGGTCTTTGTCGATGACAAGGACCGCGCTGCATTTCTAAAGGTGCTATCGATGGTGGTGGCGCGTTTTAACTGGGTGTTACACACCTACACGATGCACGATCAACATTACCAACTTGTGCTTGAGGTCCCCTCAGCAAATCTGTCACGTGGTATGCGACAGCTGAACGGTGTGTACACACAGCATTACAACCGCCGTCATGGTGATCAGGGCTCACTGTTCCAGGGGCGATTCAAAAGTGTCCTGTTTGAGCCCGAGACGTTTCTCGTTGCTATCTGCCGACACGTGGTCTCACAACCCTTACGTGAGAATCCTCCTCAGAGACTAGCTTCCTACAAGTGGAGTAGCCACCGGGCGATGTGCGGCACGGTTAAAGCACCAGAGTTCTTGTGTACGGAGACGCTCTTGTCCCGATTTGGTCGTCGAAAAGCCGTAGCTCAGCGCAAGTACAAAGACCACGTTATGGCTGGCGAAAACGATGCATCGCCGCTATCTCTGCGATCCAGCCAGGTATTGTTGGGATCATCAGACTTTGTGGCGGAAATGGAACAGCGACTCAGTGGTGAGAAAACGGCAAAGCGAGGTCCCAGGCGCGCAGGTCGACGTCGCAGTCTCAACACATTGTTCAGAGGCGTCGATACCAAGACCCGTGCGGAAAGAAACGAGATGATCCTCCGTGCCCACCTAGATCACGCCTACACGTTGATGGAGATCGGTGATCATCTGGGCATCCATTACACCACTGTCAGCAAGGTCGTTAATCGCTGATCGCTGGCACGGGAGACATTGCGTCGAAAGGATTCTCCAGAACCTAATCGCGCACCAGTGACCGTGAACGTTGTGACGACGGCTCGTTCCTCGACTGGAACGTGACAGGACGCGTTGTGCACAGACGTCGCTGAAGGTATTCTTGCGGCCAATATTGAACGTCACGTCCAGAAATGTTTACTCGTACAGGACTGCTGCGACGCAGCGAGATGGAGGACGACTGGTGAAGAAACGAAACTACGAGACCAATCAAGAAGAAGGTGAAATCGATCTGACGCCCATGCTGGACGTCGTATTCATCATGCTGATTTTCTTCATCGTGACCGCCACGTTTGTGAAAGAAATTGGCATCGACGTGAACAGCCCGGACAAAAACCAGAATATTCAGGATGCTGATAAAAAGAGTATTGTCGTGAAGATCTCATCGCGGGACCGGATTGAAATTCGGGGCCGAAACGTCGATATCCGGTCGGTTCGCGCGAATATCGAACGTCTTCACGCAGAGGATCCTGAGGCGCCCGTCGTCGTGCAACCGCACCCGGATAGCACGACAGAGGTGATGATTCAGGTCATGGACTCTGCCCGTCAGGCGGGGGTCTATAACGTTAGTATCGCCGCGACGTAGCTCACGCATGCAGCTTGGCATCGCAGTTCGCAATATGGGCGTACATGCGACGCCTGATGTCATCTCAGTCATTGCAGTCGCAGCAGATGATGCGGGTCTCGCTTCGCTCTGGGTCACCGACCACATCGCCATTCCTCCGGACGACGCAGAAGGATCTGATGGGCTATACCTCGATCCGCTGAACACGCTGTCCTACATTGCCGGTATGACGCAACGTATCAAACTCGGGGTTGGTGTTCTGATTCTTCCCTATCGGCCTCCTCTGCCAACCGCCAAGACAATTGCGACTTTGCAGAGTCTCTCACGGGAGCGTCTGTTGCTGGGTTGTGGAATCGGGTGGATGGATCCCGAATTCAAAGCGCTTGGTATCTCAAGACATGACCGGGGTAGGGAGGCGGACGCGATGCTTGCCTTCCTCAAGGAATGTTTTGGTGCAAGAGATCGTGGTGACGTTGTGAACGTGAACGGCCAGGACTTCCTGTTCAGACCAAACCCTAAGCCACCACCGATCTTGATCGGAGGTCGACCACCCCATGCAATTGATCGTGCATTGAGGTATGGCGATGGCTGGATGCCAATGGGGCGGCTGGACAGCTTTCAGGCAGATATTACCGTTTATCGAGATCGGGCGGCGTCAGAAGGTCGCCCACCGCCGATCGTTGTGACGTTTACTGATCTGCCCAGGAAAAAGAACGCGGCGCAGGACGTACTGGCTCGATATGAAGACGCAGGGGTGGATCAGGTGATCGCGAGTCGCAGGTATGAGTCGTTGTCAGAGTGGCTTGGCATGGTTGAATTTTTGGGTGGTTTGCCTCAGTGACGGAACTGATATTGTTCGCTAGGGTGTGTGTCCTGGTTCCGTTTGGGATTCGGGCAAGGCGATAGAGGGAACGTGCAGCGTTTCTCCGGGTGCATGCCCAGGTCTTAAGCGAACTTCGCCAAAAAGCAGGGGTCAGGGCGGATGAAATTGTCCCGATGGAGATCTGTCCTGAGTTGCCATCTGCGACAGATCCCGTCGGTCGGAAGACATCGGCGGGCTTTCCTCAGCAGACTGCAACCACTTTTGGCGAAATGGGGGTGAAGTGGCGTCGTGGTTCAGGTTCCGCTGGGGACATTGGTTCGCATTGACGACCCGTTGGATAAGGCCCTGCGGACGCACGTTGCGTTTGTGATGTATCAGATTAAGGACTTTGTGCCGCTGTGTATGGTTAAGATCAACGGAAGCGGTGCACAAGAGGCTACACGGCTCAGTCAGTTACGTAACGAACTTGGGTTCCAGGCTTGCCGCTCGTAGTTGATCACCAAAACTCGTCAGTATTTCTAGGCGTTCCGCGGCTTGCCGACTGCGCCTCCTGTTCCTCCCACACTCGCTCGCGGATTAATTCCCTGATTCGGAGGCGCAGACCGTCAGTGGATTCTTCGGTAAACACTTCTGGCGGGATCGGATCCAGGACTTCCAATTCAATGTGGGAATTTCCATGAAAATTCAGCGAACTTTTGGGTAATGCGTTTTTTGAGCCATTGATGACAAGGGGGAGAATAGGAACTGCCTTGCGTTGCGCGAGCAAAAAAGCGCCCTCTTTAAAGTCCCTCATGAGACCAGTTGGCGATCGTGTCCCTTCTGGGAACATGAGGATCGAACTACCTTCGACCAGGTGTTGTTCACAAGCGTCATACATATGTCGAATGGACGCGCTGTTGCCACGGACGAGTCTTACGTACCTATTTAACCACATGTTCCAGCCGATCAACGGTATGTGAAATAGCTCTGCCTTTGAGACCCATTTGAAGTGTCTGAAAAGGAGGAACAACACAAGAATATCTACCAGCGACTGATGGTTGGAAACAATCACGTAGGTGGCGTCCGGATCAATCTTCTCGCGACCGTGTACCGTGACCGACCAAGGTGGAAATAACCAGAGGTAGAGTGCTGCCCAATGACTCGTGTAACGATGCAACAAGCGCAGTCGTCGGTCGAAGGGTCGTGTGACCATCCAGATTCCGGCCGCGAAGAAGAAAAAGAAGAAGGACGTCAGGAAAACAAAGCCGATAAAGAGCACTGCGATAGTCCTGTTGCGTAGCCGACGAAGCGTATTGTCTGGCGTGGCTTCATCAGAGGTGTTCGGTTTGGTCATAGCCCAAAGAATAGCAGTTTGTTCGCCTTAACCCACCTCATGAGATCAGCTACAATGCACGCACGCGACCAGAGGGTCGTCCAAGTTTCTTTCTTAAACGCGACGTGATGTTTGACTATGCAATCATGCTCTCACTGATGGTGATCGCACGCCAGGCTCGTTGCTTGTTTGTTCTATTTGCACTCTCTGCATTAGGAACAGTATCAGGTTGTAAGATGCTGATCGGAGGAATAACTTCTTCACTGGCAGAGGATCTTGCCGCCAGCATCCTGAACAGTCCGGACGTTGATACCGTCCGTGAAGGGATTCCTGCGTATATCATCATGCTGGACAGTTTCCTGCGCCGTTCACCGGAGGACACAACCCTCTTGCTGACAGCCGCTGAGTTAAACGGTGCTTTCAGCACGTTTACCGAAGGTGATCGAGCCAAAGTACTGACGAGCCGCGCCCGAGACTTTGCGCTTCGCGCCGCATGTGCAGAGAACGATGCGTTTTGTTCGCTCCCCGATATGCCATTCGATGCCTATGAAGCCGTGCTGGTCGATACCGATGAGAAGGATATCGCGCTGCTCTATCAGGTTGGTGTTGCGTGGACGGGATGGTTGCAGGCGAACAGCGACGACTGGAACGCGATCGCACAACTTGGCCGTGTGCGAGCTCTAATGACCCGTGTCATTGAATTAGACGAAACTCACGATGATGGTGGAGGGCATCTCTACCTGGGTGGCCTTGAGACGGTCCTGCCTGCCGCAATGGGAGGCAATCCGGAGAAAGGCCGGGGGCATTTCGAGGCGGCGCTTTCTTATTCGGGTGATACATTCCTAATGACGAAAGTGATCTTTGCGCAACAGTATGCGCGACTTGTGTTCGATCAGGAACTGCATGACCGGCTCTTGAACGAAGTATTAGCCGCTGATCCCGTGGTGCCTGGAAACACGTTGATCAATACTTACGCGCAGCGCCAGGCCGCCCTACTTCTGGCGGAATCAGTGGATTATTTCTGATCGTCGCGATAAAACGAGTGAATTCGTGTTCACCGAGCCTGTCCAACTCTGAGCCGGTTTGAATACCGGCATAAATAATTACTATCGGAAAACATATGCGGATCAATAGACACGTGCAGAAGATGTTCGCAATGATAAAGTTTCGCCCTGTCAGCAACAGAGTGATGTTGTCAGTTTCGTTGGTGTTACTGATATTTAGCTTTGGTACTGCACAGGCACGGACATTCAAGATAGCCACCGTCTCTCCAGATGGCCTGGCGTGGATGAAGCAGCTGCGCGAAGGAACCAAAGAGATTGAAGCGCGAACGAATGGCCGTGTGCAGTTTATGATCTATCCGGGTGGCGTCCAGGGTAACGACAACACTGTGCTGCGTAAGATGCGGATTGGTCAATTGCATGGTGGTGTGGTGGCAACAGGCAGCTTGATTCGATTCAATCGCGATCTTCAGCTTTACAATCTACCGCTTAAATTCCGTGACATGAATGAGGTGGATCACGTACGCATGCAGATGGACCAACAGCTGGCACAAACTCTCGAAGAAGAGGGCATTGTGAGCTTCCATTTAATAGAAACTGGATTCGCTTATCTGATGTCACGTGAGCCCGTTCAATCGGTCGCGGAACTTAGAAACCTCAAAACGTGGGTACCCGAAAAGGATGAGATGTCTGCACGTATTTTGCAGGCGTTTGATGTCAGCCCGATTCCTCTTCATCTGATTGACGTGTTGACAGGTTTGCAGACCGGGACCATCGATGCTGTAGTGGCACCTCCCATCGTGGCGCTGGCACTTCAATGGCACAATCAGCTGAAATACATTACCGACGTTCCGCTAATGTACATCTACTCAACACTGATGCTTGACAAGAAGACGTTCTCACGACTCTCGGATGAGGATCAGGCGGTGGTGCGTGAAGTGATGAATCGAGTGTTCAAGAAAGTGGACGCGGACAGTCGTGCAGATAATCGCGCTGCACAGATGGCTATTCTGAACCAAGGTATCCAGTCACTGAAGCCACCAGCAGATCGTGTCGACGAATGGCGGTCTCTCGCGAACAAGACCGAAGCAATGTTGTTGGAAGAGGACTTCGTGACCTCAGAGGGGCTTCTTGCACTTAACCAGTTGCTGAAAGATGTACGTGGTGAACAGGAGTCATCACCCTGATAAAACTCCTGCATCGGATCGAAGACGGTGTGCTGATCTCTGCACTGGGACTCATCCTGTCATTTGCCCTAATTCAGATACTGCTTAGAAATCTTGCTGACAGTAGTCTCCTCTGGGCAGATCCATTTCTTCGAGTACTTGTGCTTTGGATCACCATGCTCGGAGCGATGGTGGCGACGAGAGAAGGCCGACATATTGCCATCGATCTGTTGTCTCGATATCTACCAAAGGACTGGCTGGCTTGGCTGACTTTGGTAAATGGAATAGCGGGCAGCGCCATCAGTGCATTTGTGGCTTGGTATTCTCTCGATCTTGTCATTATTGAGTACGAGGGACAGGAGACCGCATTTGCGGATGTGCCGGTCTGGTTGTGTCAAAGCATCATGCCGTTTGGTTTTGCGATCATGTCTATTCGGTTCCTGTTGACAGGTGTCCTGGCACCGTGGCGCCAGGCGGCTGACAAAGACTCGACATCAGGAGTCGA